>Ga0163144_10002583_pt1 | contig 41572 bp, 44 predicted proteins | sample OliLak19BULKMAT1_FD_123175 | JGI IMG/M metagenome (GOLD analysis project Ga0163144, IMG submission 123175) | Freshwater microbial mat bacterial communities from Lake Vanda, McMurdo Dry Valleys, Antarctica - Oligotrophic Lake LV.19.BULKMAT1 | ecosystem: Environmental > Aquatic > Freshwater >...
CGTATCCCCATTACCCGGACGTATCCCCATTACGACATTACCATTACCCCGGACGTATCCCCATTACCACCCATTACCTGAAATAAAAGCACAACTGCAAGCACTTGAATCTAAACTGGACGCAATCTACACTTCGGTTGATAAGACTAGAAAATATTTCTTGCTAATCATGTGGGTGAGTGTTGCGTTTGTTGTAGTGCCAGCGATTGGACTTCTTTTAGTTATTCCGGCCTTCATCAGTAGTTATACGGCTTCACTCGAAGGTTTGCTGTAGGTTGTTTAGGTATTCTTGACTACCGGCGTAATGCATTGCTGCAGGAGATGGTGTTAGAGATTTGCATACTTTGTAATAAATACAGCGCGAAAGCGTATGATTAGTCAATGTTGCAGAGTATGCTTACATTTCTCATTCCGGCTCGAATCCGAGTAATAGGTATCGATATCTCATACTACTCATTAGTGGTCCTTCATCAACTTATCCGACTTAGAAGTGTCAAAAATTTACTCAAGGTAAATTACGGACTTGACCATGGCGGGTATGCCTTTGCGTCTAAATTTGGTATTCAAGCGTACGTCGGACACGAGCATTTTCCAGCGACTATTTTACTCGACCCTATAGTAGGTCGGCAGGCAATGGAGAGTCGGCTAATTAGTTTTGGAAAACAATATGGTTATCCAATTGTTCTCAAACCTGATAGTGGGTATGTGGGTAAAGGTATTTTTAAGATAGATAATGCATCAGCTATTACCGGTGTCGTACCAAACCTTACAAGTGGCTATCTAGCACAGGCCTTTGTCCCGGGTGATATTGAGTTCGGTTTGTTTTACGTGCGAGGTAAAGACGGCGTTTCTATACCGTCAATCAATCAAAAATACTACCCGAGTGTGATTGGGGACGGGAAAAGTTCCATTATTGAATTGGCAATAAAAGATTCATGCTACAACGACAATTGGCAGACGTTTCTTAAAGATGTGGACCTAAGAGAAGTTTTACCGACTGGTAAAAAAAGAACACTCTCATTTATCGGTTCGAATACGCTCGGTTCTCGGTTCACAGATGTTAGCGACTTGGTTACTCCAGAACTAGTCGCAAGTTTAGAGCGCATCTTCGCAAATGCTCAAGGTGTAAATTTTAGTCGGTTGGATGTAAAAGCAACATCAATTGAATCATTCCAAGGGGGAGAATTTGAAATCATCGAGGTAAATGGTCTCGCGTCTCAGCCGACGTGCATGCTGGATCAACGTCATAGGGTTAGGGATATTTTTCGTATACTAAATACTCACGCACTGCTGTTGGTACGCACAGCGCATCTTCACCGTAAGGAAAAAATGTACATTATGAACTGGATACCATTTCTCAAAGAAACGAGAAAATTAATGGTTACCGTTGAAAGACAACATACGTTAACACAAAGAATACGTGAGTAGGATGTAGGCATCATGTATGATCATCACTCTTACATTCGCACGTAATTGTTATATACTATAGGTAAGGTAAGCGCAGTGACCGCAGTATCACCTGCGGCACGGCGGTAAAATTCTGATCGCTACTCAAACAACAGATAGAAGTTATTAATCAATCGGCACTACAAGTATGAAAAAAATTATTATGTGGGTTGTTATCGGTACCGCTCTCTTGGTGGCGATATTCTACGCACTTAATTCCTATATTTATAACGAAGAGCAAGTACCAGTCGCCACTAGCCATATGAACGCAACGTACCGCATCGATGGTGCGAATGTACAACTCAAAGACGGAGTAGCGGTAATGGAAGCTGCGCCAGATTCAGCTGAAAATATCACCACGAGGTACTTTGGTAACGATTTAATTACCGACCTTGATAATGATGGTCGTGAGGACATTGTCTTTTTAGTTACGCAAGAAATGGGCGGTAGCGGAACATTCTTCTACGCGGTCGGAGCGTTGAATACCGAGCGAGGCTACGTTGCGAGCGAAGGCTATCCGCTCGGGGACAGAATTGCGCCGCAAACTACTGAAATCAGTCCAAATGAACGACATAAGAATGTAGTCGTTGTGAACTATGCTGACCGTGCGCTAGGCGAAACAATGACTACAGCGCCATCTGTCGGCAAGAGTGTCTACTTAAAACTCGACCCAGTCAGTATGATGTGGGGCATTGTTGAGCCGGACTTTGAAGGTGAGTCTCGCTAGTGTGCAGGTGTCTATGGTTGAGCAGAGTCCGTGCTGGCAGGGGACAGATAGTGTCACTGAAGTTACCGTTGTGCAATAATTTATTGGTATGAACACACCAGCAAATAAAAAGCGAGTTAAGGAACTCAATGCCCAGGTGAAGGAGCTCCAAGCAAAATTAGTGGACACAAAGCAACGGGAAGGGAACAATGACTACATAGACGTGAAGGTGAAGAAAAACCAAGCACGATCAGAAAAAATTAAGAAGAAAGGAGCAGAAGACACACTGTTTGGTAAGTTTTATATAGAAATTGCTATCACCGCCAAACAAGACACGATATTCATTCCCATCTCGATTGCTTCAGGTAAAAAGACAGCAGGCTTTATGTACCAGATTGAAGGAACGGCGGAAGGTTCGATAGTGAGTGCTGAGGCGAAAGTGCGTGGCGATGGTGTGTCACAAGTAAAAGTCGGCACCTTACACTTTGCGAAAATACCAGCTGGGAAGACAGCATCATTTGAAATTCGAGCCACCATACGAGGCAAGTCTAAAAAATCCTACAAAATTGTCATTACTCGCTTGAACTACAAGCTCGCACTTGCAGACGCTCGTTACCAGCAGTACTTGAAAGAGATTCACTCCAGTAGTGTGTCGATATCATAGTGGCATGGTTGGTGTGCAGCGACTGGATGTTTTTGCTGTAGAATGAAATGATGTACTACTACATCATTATCGGAGTATTGACCGGACTAGGGGTTTGGCTGGTGGGGAGTTACGCGGTGATTCGAAACATTGAAGAACCATCCTACACGGTACTTGAAAAGAGAGCTGGCTATGAGATACGGCAGTACGAACCGTACATCCTGGCCGAGACGACCGTTTCGGGTGACTACCAAACAGCCCTTAGTGACGGCTTCCGGATTATCGCCGATTATATTTTTGGTAACAATACGACAAAAACAAGCATCGCCATGACCACGCCGGTCCTAGAACGAACGTCAGAAACAATCGCTATGACTGTCCCGGTAGTCAGCACACTTGAAACCAGTGCGAGCCGGATGGTGGCCTTTGTACTGCCGTCAAAGTACACGCTCGACACTCTGCCCCAACCGAATAATGCAGCGGTGCAGCTGCGCGAAGTCTCTGGTCGGAAGGTGGCAGTTCGCCGCTTTACCTGGTACGCCACCGAGAAAAGAATTGAGGCGCAGAAAGCTGTCCTCGAGCAAAAACTGCGTACTGATGGAATGGTGACTATTGGAACGGCTGAAGTTGCTCAGTACAATCCACCCCTATCGTTCCCCCTTACCCTACGGAATGAAATCATGATTCCGATTGAATAATGTTCGATACACTGAGTTTGTCCTCTAACAATCTGGATAGTTGTATACTAGAGAAGTGAAAACACTGCGAACACGACCAGTAGTAATGGGCATAGTGATTGTGACAGCGATAGTCCTCAGTGTTCTTCTATTTTTCCTTACCACCGATGTTTTTGACTCCAAACCCGCTATGAGCACTATTCCGCCTGACGCACTGTATTTGGATGAGACACAACCAGTTGAGGTCCGGGTAGCCAACCTGCTCTCGCACATGACGTTGGCCGAAAAAATTGGCCAGATGACACTGGTAGAGAAAAACAGCATCATTAATACGGCTGACATTGCCACCTACCACCTCGGCGCACTCCTTAGTGGAGCGGGTGCTAAGCCAGAAGAAAACACTCCCGCTGGCTGGAAAGCAATGATTGATGCGTACCAAGCAGTCGCGAGTGAATCGAGATTGGGTATTCCGCTTCTCTATGGAGTAGACGCCATTCATGGTCACGCGCACGTGCCAACTGCGACCGTATTTCCACACGCTATTGGGATGGGCGCTACGAATAATTCACAGTTGGTTGCAGCGGTTGCAAACGCGACCGCTGAAGAGTTGTTTGCGACGGGAGTGAACTGGAGTTTTTCTCCGACTCTCGACCAACCACTAGATATTCGGTGGGGTCGGGTGTACGAAGCATTTTCTGATGATACAAAAATCGTCTCAACACTTGGAGTGGCGTATCTTGAGGGGCTTCAGAATAATGCTCGGTTGCCAGAGCACATATTTGTTCTTGGAACACCGAAGCACTACCTAGGGCTCGGTAGTATGGAGTGGGGAAGTTCCTTGAATAAGAATTTTAGTATTGATCAAGGAGTGACACCGGCCGACATGGAACTACTCCGTTCGCGGTACCTACCGCCATTTGCAGCCTCGGTAGAAGCGGGGGCACTTAGCATTATGGTTGGTCTCAATACCTGGGGTGATAAGAGAATGGTGCTACAGAAAGAATTGCTCACCAGCATCTTAAAGGAAGAACTTGGGTACAAGGGCTTTTTAGTATCTGACTGGTACGGGGTACATGAAGGCAGAAGAAATACTTTTTTTGCTACGGTACAGGCGGTGAACGCTGGTGTTGATATGGTGATGCTTCCGTTTGATTACAAAACATTTGCACGTCACATGACGTTGGCAAATCGACTCGGGTTCATTTCTGATGAACGTATCGATGACGCGGTGGGAAGAATTTTGTACGCCAAGTTTGCGCTTGGATTGTTCGATGAGGAGCGAGCACAATTATCAAGAGCAGCGATTCCGAATCCGACACACCAAGTGCTCGCGCGAGTAGCGGTCAATGAATCACTTGTACTGCTAAAGAATGAGGATGAGCTCTTGCCTCTGTCACCAAACACAGCACTGATTCGAGTAGCTGGTAGCGCCGCCGATAATGTTGGAAGACAGATGGGGGCGTGGACTATTGAGTGGCAAGGTATTGATGGTAACTGGCCCGAGGGTGCAACATCAATTCTGGCCGGCATCACTGAGCGCGTCGGTCCTCGAACGACTGTCGAGTATGATGCTCTTGGTACTTTTGAAGGTACAAAGATGGCAACCGTTGGCATTGCTGTTGTGGGCGAAAAGCCCTACGCCGAAGGTTGGGGAGATACTGAGTATCCAATATTGAGTGATGAGGATTTGTTAGCTATTAAAAATCTTCAAGCAGCGGCCGAGAAAGTTGTCGTGGTCCTCGTGTCCGGCCGACCGCTACTGATTGCAAATGAGGTAGATTCATTTGATGCGCTGGTAGCAGCGTGGCTGCCAGGAAGTGAAGGAGAAGGGGTGGTCGATGGGCTGTTTGGCGACACACCGTTTACCGGCACACTACCAATTATGTGGCCTCGAACCAGCGAGCAGTTACCCATTCAGTCTTACGAAACAACAGCAGATGCTACACCGGTACTGTTTCCGCGCGGGCATGGTTTATTGAAATGATTTCTATCAGTTGGATGACTAGCTTAAAATAATATGCCTGCGACACAACAATCACTTACATTTATCTACGCGTATCCATTTGATGCGAGAATGCGAACCATTACAGAGACAAATGGAGAGTTGTATCCAACAATTGAAGTAGTAAAGGAACAAATTGGCCGTGTTGAAACATTGTGGAACGAAACAAATGAGAAGCATACTATTTTATTAGAGCTCAGTATGGTGACGAAGCGGGTCCCAGAGCGCAACCTTGAATGCTTTGTGTTTGGTGGAGGGAGCAGTTCTATGTCGACACCTTTTCTCTTGGCGGCTTGTGGTCGAAACGGAGAGTTGAAAACTGATCAAAAACTTATCGATACAATTATTCACGAGCTTTTACATATCTTTCTCGTAACGAATAACAAGCCGTACTGGATGTCTGTGCAAGAACAGTTTTGCAACGAGGAGCCAGCCTGTCGCAACCACATACTTCTCTACGCTCTGCTTTATGATGTGTACCAGAGACTCTTCTCTACAGAACCGATGGACTTCCATCGAGACAACCTACCGTCTGGATATGGCCGCGCGATAGAGCTGGTGAAAGAACTCGGCCACAAAAACATTATCGATGAGTACCACAGCTTTGTGTGAGACATTGCAACATATTAAGACGCAGGGAAGTTGAGAAGCTCATTGCTCGTGGCGACCAAATTTACGATAATCATATGCATGCCGGCGAAGCGCTTTCGGTCGGCTTGATTGAAACAATATTTGAAGGCAGCCTGAATATCTTTGACTGAATGGTATTTGTACATAGCGATATAAGGCCCGAGCGTACGCGCTCGGGTCTTTTCTGTGTGGTACGCTTACACGTATATGAAACAAATCGTAATATTACTGGTTGCGGCCGGGCTGGTGCTCTTTGCAATCTATATGATGTACATGGGCATGACTCAACCAACGAGTGTGCCCGATGCAGCTATTGAAGCGGAGTCACCGGAACAACCACAATCACCACAACTCGAAGACGCGAGCTGGGTGTGGGTGGAGACTATAGCGAGTAACAGTGATGTTTTTAGACCAGTGCAAACTGAGGCATTTACGTTGGCCTTTGACGGTACACAGGTGGCTATTTCGACTGACTGCAATAGCGGGAGTGGGACATACAGTGCCAATGATGGCCAACTATCGTTTGGTCCACTGGCGAGTACAAAAATGTACTGTGAAGGCTCGCAAGAAAGTGATTTTTTCTTGATGCTTCGAGATGTAGCCGGGTATCAATTTAGTGACAATGGGCAGCTCATCCTCGATTTGAAGTTTGATAGCGGCAGTATCGTTTTACGACCGTTATAGTGACGTTCTCAATGACCAGTCAAAAAATTTGATGTTCGTAGTCTTCTCACGTGCTCGAAATTGGACGAGGCTAGCACTGGCACCAATTAAAATTTAAAAAAATAGTCATTCCTCTATGTATCATTAATGATACATAGAGAATGTGAAAATTACTGCGGACTGGTTTGTTCTTATGTCTCCAACGAATCGCTACTGTAGTACATAAACGACATTAGCTGGATTTGATATTGTTGAAATCGTGCGGGGCAATCAATGCACATCATGCATGTTGTTGCACAGTAAGGTTAATTCGTCTCTACATACCGCACTCTGGTTCACCAGAGTGCGGTATTTGTTATACTGTGCAGCATGGCACACTATAACTACTACGTAGATTTATGCGTCGAGGCGTACATTGTGAATGATGGAGCAGTACTGCTTCGTCTACACGATAAGTATGATTTGTGGACGGCCCCGGGCGGTCACATTGAACCTGGTGAGGATATGAATGAGGCAGCACTGCGAGAGGTGATGGAAGAGGCTGGTCTGGAGGTGGAACTAGTTGGTCCGTCCGGCTGGGTAAAGCGGGATGAAAAGAATCAAATTGACCTGGTACCGCCAATCTTTGTAAATCGACACCGTATCAATGAGGTGCACGAACATTCCGCATCTATATTTCTGGCCCGCTCGAGTAGTCGTGTCGTAGACCCACAGGGTATAGATGAAAAACCAACCGAATTTCGCTGGGTGACGCTTGATGATTTAGATGAGATGGTGAAGACTGACCCGCGGATGCGTCCGGAGACGTATCGGTATGCCGCCGCTGCTTTACAACAATTAACGTAATAGATATGACAAAACGAATTTTTACCGAAGACGAAGCGCGCACAATAGGCGAAGCAATTGGCGTTGATTTTACAACAATTGACCTTGCAGAATTCAAGCAAGGACTCACCGTTGAACTCGAGCACGGTAGCCATGACCCAGACACCAATGTCACTGATAGTAATGAGCTCGTGACTGGCAAAATTGCCTGGGCGCACCTTAAAGAAATTCCTGACTACTACACTCGATTACTGAAGATGGAACAAGAAGCAGAAGGGTAACAAACACGTATAGAAAAGGCCCGGTCCGCACGTGTGCAGGCCGGGCCTCTGTATTAGTCGTTCACTGCAGTGCAATGAACGGTGTACCGGCGACCGCCAGTGGGGAAGTACGTACGTACCGTAATCCCTCCTTGGTACCGGCGTTCCTTTACGAAGGGCTGGTGACCTATACATTCGAAGCTTGGTGGCTCCAAAACGTAGGTCATCGGCTCACCGTTCTCATCAGTGGCCTCGACTGAGACTCCTGAATAGAAAAATGCAGGGGTGCATCTTTCAAACGGAAGCGTCCCAAACTTCGACCCAAGTCCTTTCATCTTGCTTTTGCAATCAGAAAAAAAGACTTCATTAGCCGACGTGTACCAGGTGTATGACACTTCATGAACGCGCTGCCAACCCTCGTTTACTGTCGCTTCCACGACCTCTTCGATGGTTTCGGCGTGTTCACGAGGTACCCACTCCTCACCTGGAGGGGGAGTGTACATCCGCGAAATGGACGGGGACGGAGCAGTGGCGCAGGCAGCCATAAGGCTGATGAGCACCAGTGCGGTTAGTCTGGAAATGAACGTCTTCATATGACCCTCCTTCGGTCAAATTGGTTAAATTCCTGTTTAATATAATATCACAAATATATATAAAAGTCAATGTGAGTTTGGTGACTTTAGCACGTAGTATTATCATGTATACTAACAGTAGAACCTGATTAAAGTCTCACCATAAAAGAGCGACAAAGTTTATTTCGGTTCGTCGTAGCAAAAAATATGGCTGCAAATTGTTTCTTTCTCGTCACCATATACCAATATGGTTCCTCCAAATAAACAATTTTCGCTCATATTTTTGGCCACTTTGGACTCCGATGAGACTCTAATCAGGTTCTTACATTCAAAATAATTTTAATTATGAACGACAGCACACCTACACCTACTACATCACCAACAACAGTTGCCGTCGCGCAATCTGGCGTTGGACTAAAAGAACTTCTTATTCCAATTTCAATTGTCGTCGCTGGCGCATTTGTTGGACTTGGTTTGTTTATGAGCGGTGGTACTGGCGGCACGAACGCTCCAGCGCCAATCGCTGCCCAACCAACCCCAGCCCAGCCAGCTGGCAATACTGATGCAATTCGCGCTGTTGATGCTTCAGATTATCGAATTGGAGCAGTGGATGCACCAATTACTATCGTTGAGTACTCAGACTTCGATTGTCCATTCTGTAGTCGATTCCATGAATCTATGAAGGAACTGGTTGCTAGCTCTAACGGTCAAGTAGCATGGGTCTATCGACATTTCCCGCTCGAGCAATTGCATCCGCAAGCAGCTACTGTGGCAGTAGCGTCTGAGTGTGTCGGTGAACTTGGTGGTAGTAATGCGTTCTGGAGCTTTACTGACGGGTACTTTGCGGCACGTGGTGCCGGTGACGCTACTGCACACCAAACATTAATTAATCGTCTGGCCACTGAAGCAGGCGTAGCCAGTGGAGCCTTTAATGAGTGTATGGAAAGTGGTCGTCATGTACAGGCGGTACAGGATGATTTGAACAACGCGGTTGAAACTGGTGGACGAGGTACACCATGGAGTATCTTGATTGGTCCAACCGGTAAGACGTACCCAATTAACGGTGCACTGACTGCACCACAGGTACAGCAACTCATCACGTTGGCTACTGAAGAAGCGTAGTTTGTATGATTTTGCGTACGCTCTATCGAATTGGTAGGCGTCCGGCTTACAGCGGACTATTTTTTGGAACATTTGCGCTGGCACTTATTGTGTTAGCGCTTTTTCCTAATGCAGCACTCGTGGAACGAGTACTGTTTGCTGAAGTAGCACCGATGACTAAACTGGTAACACTTTTTGTCTTACTTGGATCACTGCCGGCGGCCTTTTCGGCAATGACATTACTCATCGCCATTTCTTTTGCTGCCTTGATGGCCCTGAATGTCACCGTATTAACATTTTATGTTCGAAGACGTCGAAGCTCGCAATCGGCACGGACAGCCAAAATCGGTGTTACGTCACTTGGGGGTTTAGTCAGTGGGGTGCTCGGGATTGGTTGTGCGGCGTGTGGTTCGATTGTGCTGTCGGCGGTGGTGACCACGTTTGGCGGGGTCGGTATACTCGCACTCTTGCCACTAGGCGGTAGTGAATTTGCGCTGGTGGGACTCGGGTTACTGCTTTTCTCGTCGTATTCGCTCATCAAGCATGTGAACGACCCGCTTCTGTGTGCTATTGAAGATTAGCGCCCTTGTCCAAAGACGGACTTGAGTTTGGCGACATGGTCCTCGTAGGTAATCGAACAATAGTAATCTCCCGCATCGGCATGAAAATAGAAGAGACAGTCAGTCTCGCGTGGGTTCAGTGCCGCAAGGAGTGCTTCGGTTGAGGGGTTTGCAATCGGTCCTGGTGGCAACCCATCGTACATATAGGTGTTGTACGGTGAGTCAATATATTTATCGCGCGGTATTGGTACTGGCCACCACTTCGGTTCGGTTGGACGGCTACCACGCGCATACTGGAGGGTAGCATCGAGCTGGAGTGGCATATCAATAAATAGTCGATTCCAGATTACGCCTGACACTTCGCGCATATTTTCAAAATCACTAGCTTCTCGTTCAATCAATGAGGCAATTGTGAGGGCATCTTCAAGTGGTACATTGGCAGCGACATCATAGGTATAGCGACTCATTACGTCAGCTGCAAATCGTTCATTTATGAGTGCTGCTACTTCTTCGGGTGTGGCAAAGCGGTGGGTAACGTACGAGCCAGGGTAAAACTTGCCCTCATTAATAACAGGTACGTTCGTCTGAATAGTAGCTGCAAAACGATCCCGTTCTTCGTCTGTCCAGCCAAGAATCTCACCAAAGTGATCTACTACCTCTTCGTGTCGCTCGCCTGGCCAAATGACAGCAATTCGGCTGACTGGAGAGGCGAGGCTTTGGTACCATGCCTTATTCATAAAGACAGCGGCGACGAAGTGTTGCCATGGTGAACGATTTGGTCTGTTTTCGGCGAAGGTGTCGCTGTAGTACGTTTCTACCTCAGGATTCTCAACAATAGTCTTGCTAAATGCATTCACTCCTACCGGAAAGGGTGCGGTAGCTGGCGTCGTTGAAGGCGGGATGCTCGTATTAAAAATATACGATTTAGATTCGAGAATAAGACCAATACCAGCGGTGGCTACAACCGCGAGCATGATTGCCATTACTGATAAGGCCCGAATAAACAGTCTGCTTCTCTTCATGTGTATCGTATTATCGCACACTGAGTCACAAGTACGGTACAATAGTAGGGTAATATATTGTGTATGAAATATCTCATTATCTTAGGAGTAGGAGCAGTTATTGTGGCAGGGGCGTTCTTATATGTCGTCTTTGGACCAACGAGTAGCGATACCGTACCGGTCACTACAAATGGAACTGGTAGCGAAGTACCTACAGAAGAGTCCGAGACATCAACAGCAGTCGAACCATTTTCTGGAGCCGGTACTTTAGCCGAACTTATGGGTAGAGGGCAGAGTCTCGAGTGTACTATTTCGTACCAAGTAGAAAATACTCCGGCAGTAGAAGGAACGTACTTTGTTCATGATGGAAGAGTGCGCGGAGACTTTGTGACTAATGTACCGGAGATGGGTGGCGACGTCCTCTCATCAATTATTATGGCAGACGGAGAAGTGTACTCGTGGTCTGATATTAATGGGCAAATGTATGGAGTGAAAGTTGTTGTTCCCGCTAATGAGATGGATGCAACAACTCCAGAAACAATCCGGACACCGATTCCTGACGGTGCAGCAGTGTCATACGATTGCCGACCATGGACTGCTATTGATAACAGTATTTTTGAACCACCAAGTGCAGTCTTGTTTCAAGACATGTCACAAATGCTCGAAGGTGGCATGGAGTACGGAACTATCTATAGTGAAGGAGAAGGATTTTAGGAAATCCAAACACTAAGCACAGCCATCAAAAACACAAGGGCTGAGAGTAATACAGCACCAGCGGCCATGTCTTTGCTGTCACGTACTGCGTCGTGACGTTCAGGGTGAAGGTGATTGAGGGCAGTTTCGAGCGAGGAGTTTTGTAATTCAGTGGTCACTATCATAACGAGGCCAAGGAGAAGGAATTGCCACTCCGAGAGGGTAAGTGGTCCGCAAACATACGCGGTGATGATGATAACTGCTGAGCCACCAATGAGATGGAGACCGAAGTTTCGGTCGTGGCGTATAGCATGCACAATGCCTGCAACTGCGTAGGTAAAGCGAGCAATGAGTTTTTTCATATACTGGTTCAAAAGTTGATTAGACTATTTGTAATCCTTTTCTGCGTATACCACTATGGTGCGACGCTTACGAGCTTTGCCGCGCGAGACGTGTCGGTGCGAACGGTAGATTTTTCGAATCAGGAATTTCTCACCTAGGAAAGCTAACAGCTCTTCTTCGCTATACACATACTCGGCTACTCCCATAACTGGGTGAATGTATGTGCCCGCTTCAGTCCCCGGATGTTCTTTTAGGAGTCGCTCAGTGTGTAGGTCGCCGTCTTTGAGAAAGGTTTTCATAAAGAGGTAGCCACCGGGCAGAATTACGCGATGCAACTCGTCACGGAGTGATTCACGTTCGCCCTTCGTAAGAAAGTGAGAGGTCATCATATCAAGAGCAAAGGCTTGTGACTCATCAGGGACCGGCAATGGTGCGGCGATAGAACCGACATGATATTTTAGCGGCAGGCCTTTTCCAGCTAGTTTTGCCTGAGATATAGCGGCGGCTGAGATGTCGATACCGACACCCGCCAACCCAAATTCACGCTGCAAGAAAAGGAGGTTCCGTCCGTTACCAGTACCAACGTCAATGACACTGGCGCCAGTGGTAAGGAGGTCGGCCCGTTCTCTACGTTGCATCCAGCGGGTGAACTTCGCCAAGTCCTCACTCTCGTTAATCGAAAGCTTCAAGTGAGTCGGGTTGGTATACTCTTGGTCCCAAAAAGCAGCGCCGTGCACCTTGCGCTTCTTTTTACGTACGAAGTTTGGTTTTCTAGCCATAGTAGTCTGCGCATTAGAGCACGGGCGGGGTTAAAACTCAATCAGTACCATGGTGTCGAATAATAACGGTGTTCGCAAACCACTTAAAGGCTTCGACGACGGCAATGTTGAAGGCGAGCCACACAACCACAAGACTAATCCATATGAGCGGTAGTGCTACCGTATCAAACTGTGTCTGAAAGAATGGTGCATAGACTGTAATCATCATTACAACCAGTCCAACGAGCACTCCGCCGACCAACATCTTGTTGGCAAAAAGTGGATAGGTACCAAGTGGACGACTGATGTCGATGAAGGAGAAAGAGATGAAGAGAATGTAGGTTCCGAAGCACGCAAAGATGATTGTTCGAGCTAATTCAACAGATACGCCAAATGATAGCAGGGAAAGGTAGAGAACGAGCAATAAAATAGAATTTACAATACCGATGCTAATTGTTAAGAACAGAACACGAGGATCAAACAAGGTTCGAGTAGTGGCTGCGGTGTCACGGGTGCGATGTCGGTCAAACGCGTAGGCAATAGCGGGCAGACTGCCGGTGAAGAGATTCACCCAAATTATTTGTAGTCCCGTAAGTGGGAGGGCAACACCCATGAGAATGGCGCCACCAATCAGAACTAATTCATCAAGGGTATTCGAGACCAAATACACAAAAACCTTTTTGATGTTGGCGAGAATTTGTCTTCCTTCGTCGATGGTAGCTACGATGGTTTTGAAGTTATTATCAAGGAGTATCAAATCAGCAACACTTTTGGCGACATCAGTTCCCGAACCAACGGCTATACCAAGGTTGGCTGCTTTTAGTGAGGGCGCATCATTCACACCGTCCCCAGTCATAGCAACTACCTCGCCTTGTGATTGTAAAAGTCGCGTCAGGCGCAACTTATCAGTTGGTGCGACTCGCGCGTATATTTGTACCGTCGCCAGCAGAGGAATAAGTTCCTCGTCACTCAGTTGGGCCAATTGAGCGCCGGTGAGTACATGCCGGTTGTCGATATCCCACCCGAGGGCACGACCGACAGCGAGGGCTGTACCGGGGAGGTCGCCAGTGGCCATTATTACCCGTACACCTTGTTTCTCGATACGCTTAATGGCGGCTGGTACCTCGTGACGTATCGGGTCCTCAAAACTAAGGACTCCAAGAAATGTCAGATGTTGGACATGGTCGACGGTGATACTTTCAGCGTCGGTGTGGGGAGTGAGTAATCCAACACCAAGTACCCGCCGTCCATACTCACTGTGGGCGCGTACGGCTGCTCTAAGTTTGGCTTTTGTGGTGTCATCAAGATGAGCGCGATCAATGAGAACGTCTGGAGCGCCGAGTACAACATGCGGGTCAGCATACTCACTGAGGTGACTAGGAAGGTAGCGGTTAGGGATGCGAGTGACGGATAATTTGTACTCTGAACTGAATGGAATACGAATTTGAACGTCACTCCGGTCGGCAGGTGATTGAATGATGTTGTGTACACCAGCCGCTCGTACAATGTTTCCTTCTAAGTCATCTCCGCTGACTACCCACTCATGTGGCTTGGCGGTGGGGTTTTCTATAACGACATCACACGCGGCACGGGCGAGAGCGAGGTAGCTTAGATGTTCTGGTGATAAATCAGTGGTCTCATTGGCAGTACTAAACGATTCATCGAGGAGCTCGGCGGTTGTATCAAGATCACGCAGCACCATTTTGGCTGCGGTGAGCGTCCCAGTCTTATCAGTAATAATGACTGTCGTAGAACCGAGCGTTTCTGATGCGGTGAGGTTACGAATAATACCGTTTCGCTTGGCAATCCGTTCGACACCAATGGCGAGTATGGCAGTCAAACTAATTGGTAGTGCTTCAGGGACTGACCCAACGAGTACGGCAATGGAGAGGATGAGCATTTCGTAGAGCGGGACATCATTGTTGATACCAATCAAGAAGATACCGACGACCAGTACGCTCGTTGCGGCAACAATAACCCAGGTTAGGGTGGTCAATGCTTTTTGTAGCGGAGTTTCTTCTGCTTCTGTTTCATCAACCAGGATAGCGAGCTTGCCAATTTCGGTGTGCTTACCAGTGGCTGTTACGAGCGCATAGGCTGAACCATTGACAGCGAGGGTGCCAGCGAAAACCATGTTGGTTCTATCTGCTAATAAGGTCGTGTCAGATAATGGCTCGAGCGTCTTTTCAACTGGCACTGATTCACCGGTCAGTACTGCTTCGTCAACGGTAAAGTTTATTTCTCGAATGATACGGGCATCGGCTGTAATACGGGAACCGCCGGTGAGGTGAACGAGGTCGCCAGGAACAATGTAGCGGGCATCGATTTCTTGATCAATACCATTACGAATGACACGGGTCCGTTGAGTGATATACGAACGGAGACTATCGATTGCTTTTTCTGCTCGATATTCTTGTATAAAACCAAGGGCGGCATTAACAATAACTGCAAAGCCGATAATGAGTGTGTCCAACCATTCAGCGAGTGCCGCAGTAATTACAACTGCGACACAGAGAATAATAATCAATGGACTTTTAAATTGGCGGGCAAAAATATGTACCGCGCTCGGCTTCTCTTTTACACTAAAGTTGTTTTCTCCGATGGTACGCAATCTTGTTGCGGCTTCACCGGCGGTCAGTCCTTGTTCATTGTTTGTCTTTGTAGACTCAGTGACTTCGGCTGCTGTTTTGGACCAAGGGTTGTGAATTGACGTCATGGGTAAAGTGTAGCAAATCAAACCGACAATTACCGACGAATAAGTGCGCCTATGGTACACTGTTTCGGTATGAAAAACCCATGGATTTATGTCGGCGTTGGAGCCGTAATCTTATTTGGAGGAGCGTTCTGGTACGCCGGTGTCGCTGCAGAGAAAAATAATGACGGAGTAGAAGTAGTCAGCCACATTAAAGGTAATAGAGAGGCCACCGTTACACTCGTAGAGTATGCAGATTTACAGTGTCCAGCGTGTGCTGCGTTTCAACCTGCAATTAACGAAGCGATGACGCTGTACGGCGATAGTATCAGTTTTGAGTTCAAGCACTTCCCGCTACCGATTCACCGTTTCGCTGAAGATGCTGCCCTAGCTGCAGAAGCTGCTGGTCAGCAGGATAAGTTTTTCGAATATCACGACCTCCTCTTTACAAATCAGACTGAATGGAGCGGATCACCAAACCCACCAGCATTTTTCCTAAAATATGCAGAGGATTTGGAGCTTGATATGGAGTCGTTCCGACGTCATATGAACTCATCGGTGTTGCGCGGACGGGTGCAGGAGCAATTCAATGAAGCTCGCGACCTTGGTCTCACTGGTACCCCAACCTTCTTCCTTAATGGTAATCGAATGCAAATTACCACCTTCCAAGATTTTCTAGACCAGATTGGAGCGGCTGTAACCGGAGAAACTCCAGAGGGAGCGGTAGCTCCAGTAGTTGAATCTGACGTCCGCTTCGGAATCTAATTCTTATAGAGCGGTTGGTGATTGTACGGTCCATACGCCGCCTTCCTTACTGTATGTTGTCACGGTGAGTACTTTTGGGTACCGAGTGACTTGCCGTATCTTGTCAGTAATCTCGCCGCATACAAAAAGAGACGCTTCAGTTATACGAGTACCACTGTTTGGTAGGTGAAGGACAAGCGTGTCAACCGTAAGTTCATCACAATTGAGTGTTTCAACGAGGTAGTTGTCTGGCTCTGGTAATGACGGAACACATCCCACAGATAGCTTAAACACACAGAGTCCAATGTCAGAATTGAGGCCGTACGGATTGCGGTCGCGGCCGTGTGAAATGCGACGAAATCCTAGGTTGTACGCATGTTCCATCAGAACGAATTCAGTATAGACAGACGGGCTGGTTTGGAAGCTGTGGTGCTTCCAATCAGCCGGATGTACACGATAGGCGATTGATAGGAAATCTTCTCGCTCAGAGAATATGGTTGCACCAACCGGTACACCAGCTTCCTCTAGCACGAGTGCGAAGTATGTGTATGGACTGTCTTTACCGATGGTCGTACTTCGAATATCGAATATCTTAGCGTTGTTTTTTTGAGCTATGGTCTTTGTGTACAAGGGAGTGAACCACTCTACAATGTCATTATCGAGCGGGACGATACGGTAGGCGATACTTGTCTCACCACTATTCACCGCTCCGAGAATGACACGGAGTCGTGAACGTCGATTTTTACCAAATGAATCAAAAATGTCATCAGACAACTCATTGTTCCAGCGATGGTGGTTGGGGTAGGAAATGCTCATGATGTCATTGTAGCAAATAAAATTACTCGGTAACTGTCAAGTATTGATAAAATACAAAACAGTTTCATAATGTTGAATTTTGGCAATAGTACTGTATGCTAGTGAATCTTCCGTATACAGTACCGATTGTAGGGAATTCGTATTAGCCTAATCAGCCTGTTAGATGTCAAAAAGGGACACATTCAAAAAGTACGTCCTGTTCATAGAGCAGTACATACCCAAAGCTACGCTAACTGTTAAGCAAGAACTCCCAGATACCGGCGTTATTCTACTTCGGAGCGCAAAAAAGAAAGCCCGCGACAACCAAGATTCCTTTGAGAATGTTGATGTTGTGTTGTATGTAGATTACACCAAGCCACTCAATATTTCTGAGGTGCTCTTGCCGTATCAAGATAAGCTCCTGGCGGTTACCGCTCGAGGTGAAGAGGGGGCCGGCCGGATGGTTGATGTTATCCCACACGTACCGTACTTGCGTACACCGACGGCAGAGTCTATCCGCTGGGCGACAAACAAGTATGAAATGCGAAAACGACTGAAGCTGTTTGATGCAAAAAATACTCCAAAATTTACCCGGGTAATGGAAAACTCCAAAAAAGAACGAGCCCGAGTCGTTGCCAAAGTAGGCTTTCCGCTGGTCATTAAGCCAGCTAGTTTACAAGAAAGTCTCTTGGTAACTATTTGTTTTCATGAAGAAGAATTAGAAAAGGCGCTTCGTAATACGTTTACAAAACTTCGGAAAAATTACGAGAAGTTGAATCGAACTCAGCTACCAATCATTCTGGCAGAAGAATACATGGACGGCGATATGTATTCAGTTGATACCTACATTAACTCTCGAGGCGATACCTACCACTGTCCATTAGTACGTGTTCGGACTGGACGTAACATCGGTCATGACGATTTCTTTAACTACTCACAGACCACTCCGACCGCACTGAAACAAGAAAGTATTGAAAAGGCCCAAAAGGTAGCTGAAACTGCAGTGCGTGCACTTGGTCTACGTAGTATAACGGCTCACATTGAACTGATGAAGATTGATGATGATTGGAAGGTGATTGAGGTTGGTCCGCGAATTGGGGGATTTCGAGAACTACTTCATGAACTAAGTTGTGGTATCAATCACTCGCTCAATGACATCTACATTCGTATTCCAAAGAAGCCTGTTATTCCAAAGCGCTGCCAAGGCTTTGCAACTGCCATGAAGTGGTTTGCTAAAACAGAAGGTGTCATTGTCGAAATGAAAGGCATAAAACGAATCGAAAAACTCGAATCCTTCCATAGCATTATCGTGAACAAAAAAATTGGTGACCGAGCTACGTTTGCTCGTAATGGTGGACGGTCAATTTTTAATCTCTTTTTGTACAACGATGATCGCTCAAAGTTACTGGCTGATATGCGCAGAGTCGAACAGCTGGTAGAAATTAAAATCGCCGCGCGAGGTACTGTCGCTAAGGTAAAAACAGCCGCGAAGTAACGTGTGCAAAGGGGTCGGTCAAACCGATCCTTTTTGCTATGATGGTGCTATGTTGCGCACGAGAGACTTCGTTTTGCTGTTTACGGCCATTATCTTTTTAATCGTCGCGCTTGGTGCGACAGTAATTAACATACTATTCCCAGCGGTGTCAGTACCGCAGTCGCTGGTGCCAGCTGAGCCTCAATCTGAGTTGGAGGCAGACCTGCAAATGCCCGAACTAGATAGGGCGGCACGGGCTGCGGCACTGGCGAAAAAAATTGCAGAGGATGGCAGTGTCTATATCAGTGCGCCAGCGAGTGTCGATGTAGACGAGGCGCCGGTCGAGCCAGACGTTTCTGATGCGGTAACGATTATTGACCCCTTACTGTGCGGTAATTATCGTACGTATGTTGGACCATGGCCTAGTCGGGCGCTTACAGTAACTGTAGCTGAAGGGGTGCGAGTGTATAGTCAAACGACGGTTGTCGCCTCATCGTCCATAGTAACCCCATTGCTTACGATATCTGCTGTACCTGTAGTCGGAATCCCGTACTGTCTTTCGACTGATGTGATCGGTGTTGCTACTGACGGCTCACTAATCCGAAACACTGAAGTGGGTCTGTATGGTATTTTCGGTTCAGATACGCTGATTGGGTATGCACTTGATGGGTTTCCTATCTATGGACGAACCACTTCACAAAGTGACGAGTGCGGGGGAGTGACAACCGCGTCTGGATACCGTTATCATGTATCTCCAGAGCGACCGTATGTCCTAGCGTGTTTCAGCGGTCTCCCGGCACCACTGCAATAGCTCTTCACGGTACAAACCTAGTTATTGATGTGAACTTGCTATACTGAGAGGTATGTCAACGAAACGATTTCCGGACGGATTCTACTGGGGCGCAGCAACTGCATCGTACCAAGTCGAGGGAGGCATTGAGAATAATGATTGGGCTAAAGCAGCTCGTGATGGGAGAGTTCCCGAGTGTGGCATGGCATGTGACCATTACCACCGCTACATACAAGATTTTGATATTGCTAAGTCGCTTGGGCACTCGGCCCATCGTTTTTCGGTCGAATGGTCACGAATCGAACCGGAAGAAGGAAAGTTTGATCGCTCAGCCATTGCCCACTACCGACAAGTACTCCTCGCACTACGTGATCGACGAATTGTTCCGTTTGTGACGATATGGCACTTCACCACACCACTCTGGTTTTCTGAGTCTGGTGGTTTTGAGCGAGCTGACTCTCCAGAAATTTTTGCGCGGTACGCTGCCTACGTCGTAAAGGAGCTCGGTGATTTGTGTAGCCACTTCTCGACCATGAACGAACCGAATGTGTACGGTAGTAATGGATGGATGCGGGGTAGCTGGCCGCCATTCAAACGCTTCGCTCTGACTGACTTGGTGGCAATTACCAACTCTGGCCGTACGTATGAGTCAAAAGCCGACAAAAGCTTTTCGTCTGCGATTACATATTTCAGAGTAATGCGTAATTTAGCTGATGCACATAATGCGGCTTTCACCTCCATTAAACGCACATCACCGACCATTGAAGTAAGTGTAGTTAAGCAAGTGATTGTTTACGATTCCAATTGGAATCCAATTAACAAAGTGAAGGCCTTTATCTCTAACCAATTGTGGACGCATCGATTTATGCGACGAGTCTGTAAACATGTCGATTCGATTGGTCTTAACTACTACTTTTATACACAATTTGGTGACAAACGGTCGTGGCGCAAAACTGACATGGATTGGAACTTTGCTCCGGAACACATCTACGATGCGTTGATGATGTTAAAAAAATACAAAAAACCCTTATTTGTTTCTGAAAGTGGTGTCGCTGACCATGACGATTCTGATCGAGCTGAGTACATTCAAAAACAAGTTGAAGGCACGTGGCGAGCCATGCAAGATGGAGCCGATGTTCGAGGCCATCTATACTGGTCACTCTTAGATAACTACGAATGGGCACTCGGCTTTGAGAAGCGATTTGGCTTGGTAGAAGTAAACTTTAGTACGCAAGAGCGCCGTATCCGGCCATCCGCATACGTGTACAAGGAAATTTGTGAGACTAATAGCGTAGTAGAATATGAGGCATGAGCTGGATACTCTTAGCTACCATTGGACAATTTCTTAACGCGATTGTTTCAATTTTTGACAAGTACATTGTATCGGACGAGAAAGCGTTGCCTCGACCGTTTGTGTATGCCTTCTACTCCTGCTTACTCACCGGTTTTTGGGTGGTGATATTTTTTGTTGGTTTGATTCCTGGAGCGAATGCCCTCGGTGTTCCTTCGTTCGCAAACGTGACTGTGCCAACGCTGGAGGTAGTGGCGTTGGCATTTCTTTCTGCCTACACCTTCTTTATGGCACTTGTGTCGATGTATGACGCACTTCGACATGCAGACGCGTCATCGGTCATGCCGATTGTTGGTTCGGTTGCTGGTTTGGGTACCTTTGGCCTCAGTTACGTATTTCTTGATGCGAGCCACTCTAGTAACTTCATTTGGGGTATTGCACTACTGTCCGCGAGCACGATGCTTCTTGCGCAGACGCTACCCAAGGCTGATGTAATTCTGCATACTGTCCATAGCGGTTTATTTTTTGCCTTTCACTGGATTACCATTAAAGGACTTTTTCTTGCGACCACATTTGAGGATGGTCTGTTTTGGTCACGCGCTGGTTTTATTATCTTTGCCCTGTCGCTCCTGTTGGTGCCGATGTATCTCGATAAGATTAAAAGTCAGTCCGGCGGTACCAGTAAGAAAACTGGCATGATAGTGCTCACAGCAAAGATAATTGCCGGTGTGGCCGCTTTTCTTCTTCTTAAGGCCACTGCCGAAGGTGATGTGGCTGTGGTTCAGGCACTTGATGGACTACGATTCGCGTTTATCCTCATCATCAGCACACTATTTGCACATTGGCTCCCGCAATCGGCAGCTGATAAGGATCGGCGCCCGTCGACATTCTTCCGCCGCTTTCTCTTCGTAGTAATTATTTCTGTCGGATTCGTACTACTTTTCTCGTGATACACTAACCCTGTATGAAGCTATTCCTCCGTATTTGTCTGGTCGTACTCACACTAGTTGTAGTTGTTTGCGGCTTACTGTTCATATTGGCTCAAAAGACAGTACCTGAACAAATAATCTACGGTATGTCCTTTAATACGATGTACGCAACCGAGCTTCAGCTCGATTGGAAGCAGACTTACGATGCAATCATTGATGAGCTTGGAGTGCGTCACTTCCGTTTGGCTGCCCATTGGCCCATGATTGAACCAGAGCGGGGAGTTTATAACTTTAGTGAACTGGATTACCAAATACAGCGTGCAGAAGAGGTTGGTGCAACCGTGGTATTGGCTGTCGGTCGTCGTCTGCCACGCTGGCCAGAGTGTCATGTGCCGGAATGGGCTAAGTCGCTCCCGCTTGAAGAACAACAAACTGTCTTACTAGAAACCATGACACAGGTAGTCGAACGATATAAAAATAGTCCGGCTGTGATGTGGTGGCAGGTAGAAAATGAACCGTTCTTATCTGTGTTTGCGTTTGAACATTGTGGAGAATTAGATGTAGAATTTTTGGAACGGCAAATTGCGCATGTGAAGTCACTAGATGGTACTCGGCCAGTACTCGTTACTGATAGTGGAAACTTAGGAACGTGGCACGGAGCGTATACTCGTGGAGATATTTTTGGCACCAGTGTCTACGTCCATCTTTGGAATCCTGAGCTCGGACCACTCCGTACAATTGTACCGGCGTGGTTCTACCGTGTGAAGGATAATGTCATGGCGCTTTTGTTTGGTGAGAAGCCTACTGTACTCATTGAGTTGTCCGCTGAACCGTGGTTGCTGGAGCCGATTGTGCAGGCGCCTTTGGAGGTGCAATTCGCTCGCATGAATACTGAAAAGTTGGAAGAAATAATTAGTTATGCTGAACGAACGAGGTTCGAGCGTCAGTACCTGTGGGGTGCAGAATGGTGGTATTGGCTACATCTGCAAGGGCGCTCAGAAATGTGGGAACGCGGACAAGCACTCTACGTGAAAGAGACACCAGAGTAGGCACGTATAGAACAAATATGGATGCAACAAACAAGACTACGCCACCTTCGGTTGGACTTTCAATTCTTATTAGTATAGTACTCAGTGTATTGTCAGTACTAGCTGTTTTGTATGTAGGTCGAGAGATGATAGCAGATTACTTCTACAACGCCGTTCGGGATGACGTTTCAGCACTTATACCACCGGCAGCAGAATTTCGTTCTGATGACCAAATGATTCGCTCTGCGATTGCAACAGTTAACCCATCGGTGGTATCAGTGATAGTGACTAAAGATATTCCAGTGTATGAACGGTATTATGAAACAATTGATCCGTGGGGATGGTTTGGTGGTGTGACGATACCAAGAATTCGTGAAAATGGCACCGAAGAACGAGAAGTTGGTGGTGGTTCAGGATTTATTGTTTCTCACGATGGCCTGATTGTTACGAATCGTCACGTGGTAGCAGATGATAGTGCCCGATATTCGGTCGTGCTCAATGATGGTACGGTCTATGACGTTAAAATCATTGCTCGTGATGAACAGTTAGATATAGCAGTCATTGCTATTGATGAACCATTGCGTGAGCAGCTGCCGGTGGCGCGCTTTGGTGACTCACGTACCCTTGAGCTCGGACAGACTGTTATCGCTATCGGTAATGCGCTAGCTGAGTTTCAAAATTCTGTATCAGTGGGAGTGATTTCTGGCTTGTTACGCTCAATTGTCGCCAGCGACATGGCAGGGAACACAGAACGTCTCAATCAAGTTATTCAAACTGACGCCGCGATTAATCCGGGAAACTCCGGTGGACCATTAATCTCAATCAACGGTGAGGTAATCGGGATGAATGTTGCAGCCTCTGCCGCTGCTGACAACATTGGCTTTGCGTTACCGTCTGAAGTGGTAGAGCAGGTGGTTACGTCGGTCAAGGAAACGGGAAGTATTGTGCGACCGTTTCTCGGTGTACGGTACCAAATGCTCAATGAGGTTGTGGTAGAAGAACGAGCGCTCGACCGCACCTATGGCGCTCTGCTCATTTCGATGAATGAACTGCCGGCCGTCGAACCTGACTCTCCAGCCGAACGGGCCGGACTACAAGTCGGGGATATTATTCTGTCTGTAGACGGTGAAGAATTGCGCAATCGTGACCTCGCAACGCTGCTCCGTAGTAAACGAGCAGAGCAACGTGTATCACTCGTTATTTGGCGAGACGGTAATGAGCAGACAATATCGGCAATTCTGTCTGCCCAGCAGTAGTATACTAATATAGTTATGAGACCGATTACTCCACCACCGGCCAATCCGGTTGTAGAAATGGAAAGAATTATTCATGAAAAAGGTACCGAGTTTGAACGAACGCTCGTACCAATTCGTAAAGCAGTTTGGAAACGGCACCCATTGGTATTCGTGTGTTTTGTTTCGTTTGGTGTTGGCGCAACCTTCACGGGCATTGAGCAGCTGTTATTATCAGTTCCATTCCTGCAAATGTATCCAATAGTTATCCTCGGGCTGGGCGTGCTCTCACTCATTGTAACTGGTACCGTATATAAGAAACTAGGATAAATTGATATGCAGTTTATAAAATTTACTTTTTCGTTTCTATTTGTGCGAAATTGGCATACTGGTGAAATGGAGTTGTCGAGACCGCGGTTTGTGCTTTTTTGCTGTGGGATTTTTTTGTTATTGCTCGCACTCACTATTATTAGCATTCTCCAAGCGCCGGTTGAGTACCGGGCCACATGAGGCGTTTCTTGCTTGTATCTGCGAGTCTACTGGTCTTAGCCATACTGTCGACGGTGTTTGTTTATATACTCGTACTCTCGTATCAATAAGTACCTTTGGCATAACCATCAAAACCCCGTATACTAGCCATACTATGAAACATTTTGTCGCAGCCCTAGGAGCAATCGTTGTACTGACGTGGCTTCTACCGCAAGCGGTAGACGCTCGTACGGTTGTACGTAGTGGAGAAGGTGTAATTGTTGCTCAAGATGAGCGTATTGAGGGTGATTTCTATGTGGCTGCTTCGACGGCCACTATTTCTGGTGAAATAACCGACGACCTATTGGTGGCTGCGGGAGCAGTGACACTCAATGGTACCGCTGGCTCTGACGTATTCATTGTTGGTGCATCAGTCGATGTACATGGTTCAGTCGGAGATGATGTGCGCATTATTGGTGGCGACGTCACGATCGCTGAGCCAGTCTCTGGTGACGTATTTATTTTCGGCGGAACTGTACAGTTGCTTTCAACCGCATCGGTAGCAGGCGATGTTCTTATCTTTGGCGGTACTGTTGAAATTAGCGCGCCAATAGAAGGAAAGTTGCTCGGGCATATGACGTCATTGCGCCTCGACTCATCAATTGTCGGAGATGTTGATGTGACTACAGATATGCTCACCCTTGGTGAACGGGCGGTGATTGGTGGAAATGTTCGGTACGTTAGTAATACTGTTTTAGAACGGGCTCAAGGTGCGCAGGTGGCGGGTGATGTTGTACGAAATGACCTTGTGTATGAAGCGACGCCAGTGACATTGCAATCAATCATGGTTCCGTTCTTAGTCATATTATTTTCGGTTGCGGTTTGGTACCTGATTGCGCGTCGTACATTGAATCGAGTCGTAACACGTGCGCTATTGCCAGGTATACGTTCTGTGCTGATTGGGACACTTACACTGCTCCTTACGCCGTTTGCGGTAAGTATACTTTTGGTCAGTATGCTCGGCACGATGGTGGGGGTGGCGTTGCTTGCTTCGTATATTCTTCTCATTGTACTCGCGATTGTTTCTGTCCCGGCCACTATTGGTAAGTTTGTCCAATCATTTCTCAATAAGGATATTACCGCCGTCTCACTCGCTGTACTGGTGATTGGTTCGTTACTATTCACGGCGCTCCTCTACATCCCAATTGTTGGACCAATTGTCCTCCTCGGCTTCTTTATTCTTCAGTTTGGCGCCATGGTCGACTTGCTCATTCGGGCTAGTCGTTAACTACTATGCGACCAGTAGTATTTTTCGACATAGATGGGACCGTATTTCGCTCCAGTCTTCTCATTGAGCTGGTTGAACAATTAATCAAAGAAGGAGTATTTCCAGCAGCCGCTCGAGAACGATATAGCGACGAACGTCTCGCGTGGCAAAATCGTGAATCATCCTACGAGGCATATATTGGTGCGGTAGTGAGTACATTTATGGAGTACATCAAAGGAGTACACTATGGAGAGTTTGCTGACATTGGTAGACATGTGGTCGCGCACCAATCAAAGCGAGTCTACCGCTACACCAGAGATTTGCTTCTTGAGTTAAAGCACCGCGGATACTATACCGTAGCGATTTCTCAATCGCCAAAAACAATTCTAGATGATTTTTGTGAGCAGTATGGCTTTGATAAAGTGTATGGGAGAATTTATGAAATTGGTCCACAAGACCGCTTTACCGGCGCTGTCGCTGAAGAACATTTGATACAAAATAAAGCAAACATCGTAAAACGAGTGTTTGATCGTCACCCAGACTTACGTCACGAAGAATCGGTGGCGGTAGGGGACACAGACGGCGATGTGCCACTACTTGAATCAGTTGAACGAGCAATTTGTTTTAATCCAAACAAGGCGTTATATACGCATGCGAAGCGGGTGGGGTGGGAGGTGGTCATTGAGCGCAAAGACGTCATTTACAAGCTGTGATATCGCCATATTTGCTTTGTTGCAGTTCGATTGTTGATCATTCATCGTACAAGAGTACGTCTCATGCTCAACATCTCCTGCGCCTCGCCACTATGGCAATCTCACCGCTTGTGAACATGTGTCGTGAAGTTTAGACTATTGCAACTGTTTTGATTTTCTTCGCAGCTCACTCAATTACAGCTTGTGAACTAGTTACACTCATTTCATCCTTGGTTCCTTCCGTACCGCGCAATTCCGATAATTGCAAAGCTTGTGGCAGGTTACATATAAGTTGTTTCGAGCCTGACCCTGCGGTATTATGAGTCTATGAAAAAACGGTTAGAACGCTCTGACGAGCAGGTAGTAATTGCCGGTGTCCTGGCCGGTATGGCAAAGTATTTTGAGCAAGACCCAGCTTTGTTTCGAATCGCTGCTATTGCGTTCTTGCTGGTGACTGGTATTTTCCCTGGCCTACTTATTTACCTTGTGGCCTGGATTGTCATGCCGAAGCGAACAAAGACCGCTGACTACGAAGTGAGTTAATGTCACTATGGTTGATGAACGACGGACACGACAGTTGAACGATGCACCGGTAGGTGTCGGTCCTGTGCTGTACTGGATGCAGCGCGGTCAACGGATCAATGATAACTGGGCCCTGCTCTATGCGGCCACGCGGGCCACACAGCGTGGCGTACCGCTCTTGGTAGTCTTTAATATGGTGCCAAGCTTCCAACCAGCGCCACTGCGGGCGTATGATTTTTTGATTAAGGGACTTGAGGAGGTAGAGATCGGACTTCGGGCACTTGGTATACCATTCTACATAACTCACGGTGAACCCCTCGATACCATTCCAGCGTTCGTCGCTGGGCATAACGTTGGTGAGGTGGTGTGTGATTTTAATCCCATGCGCGTACCGCGTTCATGGCATGAATCGGTAGCGACATCGGTGACTGTCAGAATGTGGCAGGTGGATGAGCATAATATAATTCCGTGTTGGGTAGCGAGTCCAAAAGAAGAGTTTGCCGCGTACACCTTTCGTCCTAAAGTCCATCGACTGCTCGGAGAGTTTTTGGCTCCGTACCCAGAGCTGCCAACGGTGACAGACAGCTCTACCTACGGCTCAGAACCGATTGATTGGAACGCTGTCCGCGCCAGATTAACGTTTGATACCGACGTTGCTCCGGTTGATTGGCTAACGCCAGGGGAAAAAGCTGCTGTCACTGTGTTGGAATCTTTTGTTACCGATAGACTGTCTCGCTACCACGAGGACAGAAATGATCCCAACATGAACGCGACATCGCACCTGTCGCCATACTTACACTTTGGTCAACTATCGGCACAGAGAGTCGCACTGTCAGTTAAAGATGCTACACAGGCCCCTGGAGACGCCAAAAACGCCTTCCTGGAAGAACTGATAGTCCGCAAGGAGCTCACCGATAACTATTGCTACTACAACCTCAACCATGACACAATCGCAGGTGCGCATGCGTGGGCGCAAAAGACCATTGCAGAACACGCTGCAGATGTTCGAGAGCACATCTATACCAAAGAGCAACTCGAGCGCGGTACTACCAACGACGAGTTATGGAATGCCATGCAACAGCAGATGGTGACCACTGGTAAAATGCACGGCTGGTGCCGGATGTACTGGGCGAAGAAAATTCTTGAGTGGACGCCTGATGTACAGACTGCAATTGATATTGCGCTCTATCTCAATGACAAATATGAACTCGATGGTCGAGATCCAAATGGAGTGGTAGGTGTCATGTGGTCTATCTGCGGGGTGCACGATAGAGCTTGGAACGAACGACCAATTTTTGGGAAAGTGCGATACATGAACTACAATGGTGCGAAACGAAAATTCGATGTGGCAGCCTATGTCGCCACATATGGGAATGAACCAATGCTCTTCAATGAATAAACGAGAAACAGCATTTGTTGAAACAGTACTAACGTACTACAAAGCGCACGGCAGGCACACGCTACCATGGCGACAGACGACCAATCCGTACCGAATTTTGGTATCGGAAATAATGCTCCAACAAACGCAGGTTGAGCGAGTTATTCCAAAGTACCAAGCGTTTATAAAGCGGTGGCCGACAGTGCAGAAATTAGCGAATGCACCGCTGCGTGATGTGCTTATAGCGTGGCAAGGACTTGGTTATAATCGCAGAGCAAAACACCTCCATCAGTGTGCAAACGTTGTCGTTCGTGAACATAAAGGAGTCTTTCCAGTTTCAATGAAAGAATTACAATCCTTACCCGGAGTCGGTGCGTACACTGCGGGTGCAGTTATGGCTTTTGCCTATAATATTGGCGTCCCATTGATTGAAACCAACGTACGTACGGTATACATTCACCATTTTTTTAAAACCGCACCGGTTGTCGATGATGCAGATATATTAAAACGTGTCCAAAAGACCTTATCACCTCAAGATGTTCGACAGTGGTACGCAGCGCTGATGGATTATGGTTCATACCTGAAGCGCACGACGGACCCTATCCATCGTCGCAGTCGTCAGTATCAAAAGCAATCACCATTTAAGGGTAGCGTCCGAGCGGTACGAGGGGCAGTACTCAGGTTTGTTACTGTGTCGCCAGTAACTGTGTTGGAGTTAGCGAAGAAGACTGGAGAGACACCAGAGCGCGTAGACGTGGCAGTTTCTGGATTACAAAAAGACGGTTTGGTACAGGTGCGTCGGGGTAGGGTGATGGTGCGCTAGGTTACTTGGTGTCTTTGATATCGAGGGTGAGAAATAGCGCGGGAATCATTAATGCTGCTGTGACAACAAACAGTAGATTGAAGGGAACATAAAGGAGAGTAAAGCTGGCAAGAAGGGCTCCCATAACGTACGCAAACGGACGCATAATTCTAAAAAAGCTGATTATTTGTGCATCCGAGCCCTTGGTTTGCTTGAAGAAATAAGTTTCTGTTGTTACTTCAACCAAACTAGCTCCAACTCGGGTTGTGAACAAGATAATGGACCAGACAACAACACTTGGTGTGGTGACAAATGCCATCCAAGAAGTTGAAAGAGCAAGGACGAGGAAGCCAAGTCCCATCATTTCTTTTTCACCAATATACCTGTCAGCAATGTACCCAACCGGATACTCAAAAATAACGTATGCTAATTGGGCAAAGAACATGACGATACCAAACTCTACCCATGTCAGTCCGATATGTTGGGTGAGGTAGATTGGCGAATATACCACCATCATTACGAAGAATATTTGTAGAATAAAATGACAACTAAAGACGTTCCGGATATTTTTTCGTTGCCAAAATGAGCGTAGAGCTGAGAATAACTTAATCTCGTTGTACTTGGGGTCTTTAAAATCACTAAAAAAGAAGAGGAGTAGAATAACAATTGGAATTAATGTCGCGGCACTTAAGATGTACGCCCCAGTAAAATCATTAGTGGATTCATTGATGAATAAGGTGCTGGTGAGTGGAGAAATGGCACCGATAATACCAGCGGTAGCTAAAAGAAGACCACGACGCGAGCCAGTATTGAGTTCATTTGTGCCAATATGCTCTTCAAGAAAGACATCGATGTTAAAAATAATGAGCGGGACTGCGACTAGATGAATAAGGAAGAGAGGAATTGCATAGTGCAAACTATCTGCATACGCCATACCCAGTACTGCAACAAAGTTTAAAAATAGAAGCCCCAAAGTGAGCTTAAAATTTCCAATTGCTTTCAAAAAACGGGAAGCAAAAAGAAATACGAGAATGCTGAGGGCTGAACCTACCATGTAGATGGTGCCTACTTCAGCGGCATCAATGTACTGCTCTAGAAATGACGAGTTTATGAAAGCAACTACCAAAGAGTGGAAGGTAAGCAGAAAGGTAATGATGTAGATAGGAACCAACCTTCGATTAAATGGAAGTCGTAAAAAAGGACTATGCGAGGGTTTCGGCATAGTAATAAGTATACAGCCCACTGAAGTGTTGCTTCAGTGGGCTGTATACAGGTCGGGCTGTCGGAGGGTAGCTAAATTCCGATAAGTACTGGAATGACCATCGGAGTCTTTTGCGTCTTCTGCATGAGGAAACCACTAACGACATCAGTCACTTCGTCTTTTACCGATTCAAGATCAATCGGGTTCTGTCGTTCGGTTTGTTTTTCAATGGTGCGCTTGATGAGTACCCGCGCTTCCGAGAGGAGTTGCTGGTTTTCACGGAGGTATACAAAGCCGCGCGAGATGATGTCTGGTGACTTGCGTAACTTCCCGTTCTTAGGATTTACAGTGGCGATGATGACGAACATGCCGTCTTCAGCGAGGGTAAGTCTGTCACGAAGGACAACCTCCTGACGGGTACCGACAGTAAAGCCGTCCACCATCATGAGCTCATTTGGAATCTTCATTGGTAGTACTTTCATCTCGGTACCATGCTTAATTTCGATGATAGTTCCGTTATCAGGAACAGCGACGTTAGTACGTGGGAATCCGTTTTCAACCGCTGCGTACATGTGGCTCTTCAAGTGGAAGTGGTGCCCGTGTACAGGAATGAGGAAGGTCGGTTTGATAGCTTGGTGTACCCAGACGAGTTCACCAGCATTGCCGTGTCCTGATGAGTGAACGTGTGAACCTTTGTAGTTGATAACACGGACGTTCTTTCGATAGATGTTGTCCTTAAGAATCTGCACTGAAATTTCATTACCTGGAATGATTGATGAAGATAGAACGACAGTGTCATTTTCGTTCAAGGTAATAAATTTGTGCTTATCAGTTGCCATGCGCATGAGGGCAGCAAATTTTTCACCCTGTGCACCAGTCGTCAAAATGACGATTCGGTCAGCTGGGTAGTCACCCATATCATTGGCATTGATGATAGTGCCTGGCTTAATATCAATGAGTTTCGCTGTAGAGGCGATATCGATATTTGTCTTGATACTGCGTCCTTCGAGGACAACTTTCTTACCGAGGTTTTCACAGGTCTGAATGATGTTGGTTAAGCGGTCAAACTGTGACGCAAACGTTCCAACAATGAGTCGTCCGCGAGCGGAGCTAATGATGGCTTCGAGTGTTTCGTATACTTTCGCTTCAGAGGCTGAAAAGCCTTCTCGGTCTGCGTTGGTAGAGTCACACAAGAGAGCAATGTTTTTATTTTCACCGACTTTGAGCCATGATTCTTTTTCTTCGACGACTACCTGTCCACCTTCGTTTACTAGTTTGATGTCTCCAGTAACAACAACGTCACCGTGCTTGGTTTCGACACAGACTCCCATGGCATCAGGAATTGAGTGGGTAACGCGGAAGGTTTTAATTTTCGTTTTGCCGACAGTGAATGATTCACCTTCACGAATAACGTTCATGTTAACGCCATCCATTTGCGGGAATTCTTCCTGACGCTTCAAAATCATCAGGGATGTGAGGTACTGTGTGTAGATTGGCGGGTTGCCGATTCGTTCAAGAATAAATGGGATTCCACCGATGTGGTCGAGGTGACCGTGTGTGATAACTAATGCGCGGATTTTATGCTTCCGTTCTTCAAGGTATTGGGTATTTGGTAGAATGTAGTTAATACCAGGAGCGTTACTCTCTTCAGATACGAACTGAAACCCAGCATCGATAACGATGATGTCATCTTTGGTTTCAATAATGTTCATATTGCGACCGATTTCTTCTACACCAGAAACAGGAATAATGCGGACAGTATCCTCATCGGTGATTTCTGGAATGAATGGAGATTTATCGTCAGTCAGGGTAAGACGATGCGTTAAGGCTGGAGCCTTATCTGACCGTCGGCGATGTTCGCGACGACGGTTGTTGCCACGACGTCGGCTTTTGCCACTGCCGGTGCCTGGCGCTGCTGCGTCATTGCCACCACCACTCCGACGAGGTTGGCCATTTGGGTAGGTGTGTTCGCGACGTGGTCCACCACCGTTACTGTTGCGAGGTCGGCGAAATCGGCCGGCACCGCGTGATTGTGGGCGTGGAGCGCCTTGGTTGTTTGTTTGTGATTCGTTGTTCATACGTTATGTACTAATGTTTTCAATAATATGTGTATCAAGCATGTAAAAATTTCTACAGTTCATCTTGAAAGATGGGCCAGAGAACATCGCTGCGGGTATGCCAGGCGTTGGTGTTGCTGAAGCGGTCAGATGGTCGGCCTAACAGTTGCATCGAAGGTAAGCTAATTGTTGAACGAGTGACGTACGTCGTGTACGGCTGGAACAGAAATATAGCAGGGAACTCAGTCGCAATAGTTGTGGCGGCTTCACGTTGTGCAGCGGCGCGGGCAACCGGGTCTTGGGTCGTTCGGGCTGTCTCAAGGGCGCTGTCGACACTAAGATTAGTGTACTGAGCAATATTCAGTCCAGGGTCATCCTTTTGTGACGAATGCCAAAATGGGTACAAATCGTAGGAGCGGCTCATATCGATACCGAAGAGGAGGGCTTCAAAGTCACGCGGTCTAATGACTGACTGTACAAGACCTGTTTGTTCGAATTGTTCGGTGATTACCTCGACGCCAAGCGCTTTCCAGTCTTCTGCTACAGCCGCAACGACGGCATTAAAGAGTGGTGTATTGCTCGTGCGAATAGTCACGCTGAGAGTAACCACCGAATTATCGATAGTTTTTTCCCATTGCCCAACCTCATTTTGTTCCCAATCACCCGCGCGGAGAACATCTGCTGCGGAGAGGGAACTGCTACTATTTTGTACGCCGTCTACAGATTGTAACTCAGTTCCGCTGTGGATGGTAGGACTGGTGATGGGGACACCGTATCCCTGTAGTGCGCTGTCAATAAGTTGCTCGCGATTGATAGCTAGACTGAGCGCCTCACGGACGGCATTGTCGCGCAGCGCGCTTGAACGATTCTGGTTTAAGAAGAGGGCGAACACTCGCGGCAATGCCTCGTTGGTAAGGGTAAACTGCTCCGCATCAATTATGGCAAGATTCTCAGTTGAAATGTAAGCGGTAGCGTCGGTGAGATTTTCACTGAGGGCAGACAGAATGTCGGATTCGCGAGTGTAAAACTGTAACTCAAACGCATTAATTTTTGGATCATCGTACGCTTCAGTGAATGCAGTCAGTTGGTAGCTGCTGATTAAGCCGGTGGCGTCGCGGCGAGCTTCGGCAACCATGAATTGTCCAGAACCAATTGGCTCAGTGTTGAGTTGGCTAAATGGTAGCTGCTCAATTGGTAATTCACCCCAGAGATGAGCTGGCATAATGCCGAGTGTGAAGTTTTCTATAAATGGTGCGTAGGGCTCTTCGAGAACAATATTCAGTTCATGCTCACCAATTTCTTCGACGACAACGTCATTCCAATTGCCTCGGAGCGGGCTTTTGAGGTCTGGGTCCTGAACGAGTTGAATAGTAAATACAACATCTCGAGCGGTTACTGGCGTACCGTCATGGAAGCGAGCATCCTTACGAACAATGATGTTGTAGGTGATGCCGTCTTCAGAGACGGTGATGCTCTCAGCTAAATCTGGAGCCAAGGTTCCGTCGGGAGATAGTTTCATTAAACCGCTATACACGAGCGCTGTAATATCTTGGTCGGCACGAGTGATTGCTAGTGCTGGATTCACAAATCGCGGTGTCCCGAGGACGGCTTCACGAATAATTCCGCCTCTGGTGGCAACCAGTGTGGCGTTATCATTATTTACAGTGAGTGCAAAATATACCAGCGAGCCAATCACAGCAAAAAAAAGGATACGCAGAATAAAACGGTCGCTTGTCGGTACAAGCTCGATTCGTTTTAGAAAGGCATCAACAAGGTTACGTGAAGTAGGACGGGTGTTCATAGAACGGCTTCGTGTCGGTAGTAGTCTACCAGAGGGCAGTTTCGAATACGAAACAATACCCGCGTTACGCGAGGATGTTTAGGAAGGTCGATAGGACGAAGAGTATCGCCAGAACGATTGAGAATTTGAATAAAAATAGTTCGGCACCGCGTCGCTTATGGAACGCTGAGCTAAAGTTGTCACCTCCGAATGCGCCTCCCAAACTAGAACCACGCTGCTGCAATAAAATAGAGGCAGTGAGGAGAATGGAGAGAATTATCTGGATGTAGGGCAGTACTGGGAGTACTGAATCGATAATATTCATCCGCAAGAGCATAGCAGATATCTGGTAAGTAGGCAAGAGAAAAGGTAATAGATTGTGAAGTTCGCCGCCCAACCCTACTGGCCTCAAAAAGTAAACGTTTTGGGGCTATCTGCTACATTTTGTGAATGTAACACCGGTGCCTTTTTCTGGAACGAGTCTAGAGGTATGCAGTTTCGGGTACCAACAGCGTAGAAAATTTGAAGAAGCTTTGCAAGCGTACGTGACACCAGTATAATAGCGGCGCGACTGAGGTAGTAATGATTGCGTGTCGCACGTATGAACTTATTTGAGGTTCGAAAGATACGACCTATTTAAACGTTACTCATAAGTAATTCATATATTGTATTTATGTCTGAAGTAAAAAGTCCAATTAAACCGTTAGGTGATCGAGTCATTGTTCGACCACTCACTGACGCCGAAGCAGGAAACACTTCACCGTCTGGCATTATCATTCCCGACACCGCCAAGAAAGAAAAGCCAGAGCAAGGAATCGTGATTGCGGTGGGTCCAGGTAAGTGGGACGAAGATGGCGAAAAGCGCATCAAAATGGAAGTAAAAGAGGGTGACCGTGTCGTTTTCTCAAAGTACGGTTTCGATGAAGTAAAGATTGATAACAAGGACTACTTTATCGTGTCTGAAACGAGCATACTCGGTATCTTTAACAGTTAATTCTAATTCCATATGGCCAAGCAAGTAATCTACGGAGAAGAGGTTAAAAAAAAGCTTCAAAAAGGCGTTGATACCGTAGCAAATGCAGTGAAAGTAACGCTCGGACCACGAGGACGTAACGTCGTGCTCGATAAGGGCTTTGGTGGACCAACTATCACCAATGATGGTGTTTCGATTGCAAAAGACATTGTGCTCAAAGACAAGTTTGAGAACATGGGTGCTGAAATCATCAAAGAAGTAGCGATGAAGACTAATGAGCTTGCAGGAGACGGTACGACTACCGCAACTGTCTTGATGCAAGCCCTCGTGAATGAAGGCCTGAAGCAAACCACTATGGGTGTGAACTCTATGGCAGTTCGAAATGGTATGGAGCATGCGTCGCAAGATGTGGTGGCCGCCCTCCAAGGCATGGCGACAAAGATTAAGTCACTTGATGAAATCAAGCAGGTCGCAACCATTTCGGCTGAAAGTGCTGAGCTCGGTGAAAAGATTGCTGAAACAATCGATAAAGTCGGTAAAGATGGTGTGGTAACGGTAGAAGAGTCACAATCTTTTGGTATCGAGACTGAATTCACTGAAGGAATGGAATTCGATAAGGGGTACGTCTCACCGTACATGGTGACGAATGCAGAGAGAATGGAGGCGGAATATAAGAATGCTCACATTCTTATCACCGACGAAAAGATTGCTGGGATCCAAGACATCCTCCCACTCCTTGAGAAGATTGCGCAAACGGGAAAGAAAGAGCTCGTGATTATTGCTGATGATGTTGAAGGGGAAGCGCTTGCTACATTTGTGGTGAATAAACTTAAGGGTGGTTTCTCAGTCTTGGCGGTAAAGGCTCCAGGGTATGGTGACCGTAAAAAAGAAGTCCTCGCCGATATTGCTGTGACGACGGGCGGTCAGGTAATTTCTAAGGATATCGGACTTGAGCTCAAGAACACTGAGTTGGCACAACTTGGTTCAGCAGACCGAGTGGTATCTACTAAAGACAACACTACGATTGTTGGCGGTGGTGGTGATAAGGCGTCGATTACTGCTCGCGTGTCGGCCCTCAAAGCACAGCTTGAACAAACGACATCTAAGTTTGATAAGGAAAAGCTTGAGGAGCGTATTGCAAAGCTTTCAGGTGGTGTCGCAGTTATCCGAGTGGGCGCAGCGACCGAAACCGAAATGAAATACCTGAAGCTCAAGATTGAAGACGCAGTAAATGCGACGAAAGCGGCGATTGAAGAGGGGATTGTGCCAGGGGGTGGTACCTCACTCACTCGGGCAGCTGCGATTGTGGAGAAAGACATCATGAATAAGAAAGACCTTTCTCGCGAAGAAATGATTGGTTACAACATTGTGCTTAAGGCACTGGAAGTACCACTTCGTCAGATAGCTGACAATACTGGCAAGCATGATGGGGCGGTGATTGTTGAAAAAGTCCGTAATGCTGGCGGTAACGCTGGTTATGACGCTGCGAAAGCAGAGATGGTAGACGACATGATTAAGGCCGGTATTATCGACCCAGTGAAGGTAGGGCGTGCTGGGGTACAGCATGCGGTATCAGCTGCGGCTATCCTCCTCACGACCGAGGCAGCGATTGCCGATGAGCCAGAAGACAAGCCAGCAATGCCAGACATGAGTGGTATGGGTGGAATGGGTGGCATGTACTAAGTACAGTATCGACATAAAAGAAAAAGCGCGGACCGTACGGTCCGCGCTTTGCGTTTCACCACTTACCTTTGGTGTTGAGACGTTTGCGCTTCTGCATGTGGTAACTGTACCCATTGGCTTTGAGTCCAGCAATGCCTAGTGTGCGATATTGCTCATTCCAGAATCGAAGCTCTTCCATGCTCATATCAGGGTGCATAGCTAATACCTCTTCCAGGGTGATTAGATTTGCTGCGAGTTGTTGCAACAACGTTTCTGCATAGGCAGGCGTCCACGCCGAGTACTTTTTTGGAGTAGCGCCTGAAAGTGCAAAGCCTCGTCCACGAATGTTCATGACGAACCGCTCTGTACCGGGCTGTACACGCATGATGCGTTTTCGGATTTGAGTCAGATACACATCGATAATACGCGAGTCTCTGTCGTACATAAGTCCTAGAGAGTCTTCGTAAATCATAGCCCGAGTGACAGCCTGTGGGCTGAAGGCAAACAGTATGGCAAACACCTTAAATTGCTTTGGCGACAACCGAATCGGTTGGCTATTCCAGTACACCGTACGTCTGTCAGGTTGTAATGAACACGTGACACAAAGAGTCGGGTTGTCGGTTGCGACTAACGTTACTATCGTCATCGAACTATCTCCTATTCTCGTTGTACTTTACTAATCCTTCGCCCACTGTCAATTTGCCGTATGTGATGCACGTAAAACTGTGTTATAATATTCACATATTCGTAACAGGTAATTTTTCGTTATGTGGATTCTATTAGGTATTATCGCAGTGTTGGCTTTGTATGTAGCATTTACATACAACAACTTTATAAAGCTCATCCAGCGCACCAAGGAAGCGTGGGCGGATATTGATGTACAGCTCAAGCGTCGATATGACCTCATTCCAAACTTGATTGAAACTGTGAAGGGTTTTGCGGCGCAAGAGCGAAATGTATTTGAAGAAGTGACTGCGGCTCGAGCTAAGGCAACACAAGTGCATGTTGACCCATCAAATGTTACTCCAGAGCAAATTGCAGCCATGGCTGGCGCGGAATCAGCACTCGGGGCATCACTCGGTAAGCTCCTTGCAGTTGCTGAAGCGTATCCAGACCTCAAGTCTAATACCAACTTCCTTGAGCTACAGCGCGAACTCTCAGATACTGAGAACAAGATTCAAGCTGCTCGTCGCTTCTACAACGGTAACGTGCGCGACCTTAACATTGGTCTTCAATCATTCCCGTCTAACGTTGTTGCTGGATTCTTTAAATTCGAAAAGCACGAATTCTTTGAACTCGCAGAAGGTAGTCAAGAGCGTGAAGTAGTAAAAGTGAGCTTCTAGTCACCATGACTATCAGAAAACGGTCAACCACCGCGACACTACTCCTCAGTGTTGCCATGTGGTTGGCCTTTTTTGATGTTGCGTTCGCCGAGAAGATTGCTCAGTTTGATACGGTCATAGATTTGTCTGCTGACGGTAGTTTTGTTATTACCGAAACTATTACCTATGACTTTGAAGAAGCGGAGCGTCGGGGTATTTATCGTACTGTAAGCGATAGACACGCCCAAGCTGCAAGTGCCTGGTACAAATCTCGGTATATTGATATTTCACTTGATTCTGTAACGCACAATGGTGTATCAGCGACCTATCTTCTTGAATCTGACAATGGTCTCAATGTCCGTATTGGTGATGAGGACGTGACTATTACTGGCGAGCACCAATACGTGATTCGCTACACCGTTGATGGAGCAATACCAACGTATGACGGAGTGCCAGAGCTGTACTGGAATGTTACCGGTAGTGAATGGCAGGTGCCAATAGACGAAGTCACGGTGACGGTTCGAGCCAACGACCCGCTTCTGCTACTAACTGCAGATTGTTATGTCGGAGTATCAGGAACGAATGTGAGGTGTCGCGAGTCGACGGTAGAGAGTGAGTACTCTAGCCGCTTCTCGGCTACTAATATTCAACCTGGTGAGCAATTCACGATTGCACAGTCGCTTAATTTGCCGCAAGACACCACCGTACTAGAGCGTTTTAATGAACTCCTCCTGTGGTTCGGAGTCGTTGGGGTATGGTTAGGTATCCTGGCGGTGAGTTTAATGCGATGGATCACTCACTACAAACTTGACGAGCCAATCATTGCTCAATATGAACCGTTTGAAGATTTTAAACCGATGTTCACCGGTGTGTTGTTTGATAAACGGTTAGATCCGCGCGATGTATCAGCTGGAATAGTCTATTTGGCCGAGCAAGGCTTTCTCACCATCCGTAAGACGACAGATAAAGTCCTTGGTCTATTCAATATTGATGATTACGAACTTACACTCAAACGTCCAATTACCGAAACTGAAACAGCATTTCAAGGTCAGTTATTGAAACTATTATTTGAAGAAGACGATACACCTGGGACGCTCACGAGACTGTCTGGATTGCGTAACAATCACCGTAAGTTGTTGGCTAATGCTAAGTTGCTCCAGTCGCTTCAGATTGCAGTAGTGAATGACTTGATGGAGCGCGACTTTATAGAATCAAATTGGGGTATGCTCAAACAGGCACTGATTTCGTTTGTAGGATTCTTTATTGTTGCTCAAGGATTATTTTGGTGGTGGTCCGGCGCCTTTGCATCGGTCGTGCCGTTTATTATTTTATTTGCCATCTCGGCCGGCGTTTTTCTGGAGGCAAGTACCAGACGAACTGAAAAGGGTTATCGTGCCAAAAACTACCTCATGGGCTTCAAAGAATTTCTTGCGGTGACTGACAAAGAGCGTTTCAATTTTCATAACGCGCCAGAGCGTAATGCAGAGACGTTCATGGCGTACCTGCCATACGCGATTGCGTTTGGAGTGGAAAAGAAATGGACTACGGTATTTACTGATATTCAAATAAACTCACCAGACTGGTACAGCGGACCGAGTAATGCTGCTGCATTCAACGCAGCCGTGTTCACGAGCGAACTAGGTACATTTACAGGTGCACTTTCCACCTCGAGCGGTTCTAGTGGTTCCAGCGGTGGCGGGTCAAGTGGTGGTGGCTCAGGTGGCGGCGGGGGAGGTTCATGGTAGGTAATCTAGCCTGATTCGTAGTATTATTGAAGATATGTCAAAAATTAACCGTATCTACTACAACAAGTTGGTTCGCGATAACATCCCAGCCAAAATCGAAGCCAAGCACGAACAGTGTGAAATTCGAAAAATCTCTGACGTGCAAGAGTTGCAGCAGGAGTTGTTCAAAAAAATCAAAGAAGAGGCCGCCTCGCTCTCGATGGTGCGCACTAAAGTAGAGTTTCTCGAGGAATTTAGCGATTTGATGGTGGTGCTCGAAACACTGATTACCCAACTAGAGATTAGTCGAGATGAGGTACTTGAAGCGCGCAAGGCGAATCTACTCACTAAAGGCGCCTACAAACATGGCTACTATCTCGCCTGGTCAGCCGACGTCAACTACAAGTCAAACGAAAGTCCGCAAGGAATTCCTCTCTAATCCGTAATACATCAAATATGGCCACACTGTATACCCACCAAGGTGAAAGTTTAAGAAAGACATGGGTCCTCATGACAGTATTTTTTGTGCTCGTCATAGCCTTTGGATACCTCATTTCCTACGTCCTTGGCGACCCGATTCTGCTCTACGTCGCGGTTATTTTTGCTATTGTTATGAATGTGGGCAGCTATTGGTTCTCCGATAAACTGGTGATAAAGATGACCGGTGCGCAACCGATAACGAGAGAACAGTATCCAGTCCTCTGGAATACAATCGAGAACCTATCTATTACCGCTGGACTCCCCATGCCAAAGGTGTACATCGTAAACGACCCAGCACCAAACGCCTTTGCGACGGGACGCGACCCCGAACACTCAGCGGTTGCTGCGACCACCGGCCTGCTCGCCATTCTCAATCAAGTTGAGCTAGAAGGCGTAATGGCGCACGAGCTCGCGCACGTCGGCAACCGTGACATGCTTGTCTCAACTGTAGCTGTGGTCTTGGCTGGCTTTGTAGCGATTGTGGCGGACTTATTTATGCGCTCCATGATGTTTGGTGGGGGAGACCGTGACAGCCGCGCTGGGATTCTATTCTTGGTCCTTGGCATCGTTGGTATCATCCTCGCACCAATCGCCGCACAGCTCATCCAAATGGCTATCTCACGCCGTCGCGAGTATCTGGCGGACGCTACTGGCGCCCTCCTGACACGCTACCCAGAAGGACTCGCTTCCGCACTCGAAAAAATCAGTAGCTACAACCGACCAATGCAGCGGGCGAATACTGCCACAGCCCACCTCTTTATCGCCGACCCATTTGGTGGTGACAAGCGCTCACTTACCCAAAAAATTGGCAACCTCTTCCAAACTCACCCACCAGCGCAAGAACGTGTAAAGCGTCTGCGTGAGATGAATTAAACCTCGTAAGGAAGTGTGGTATAACATTTCCTTACGGAGAGATGAAAAGAGTGAGAAAGTCTGGGAGACTTTCGCAAGACCTTGCCTAGTATTTTGAAGTTTTCGAACAAAATACTGACAAGGTGTACTGCTCCTGTAAGGAGGAAGAGATTTTGTTCTGTTTTTACAGTTAAAAGTATAGAATTTTGTACGGAGAGATGGCAGAGTGGTTGAATGCGCATCCTTGGAAAGGATGTATACGGGTAACCGTATCGGAGGTTCGAATCCTCTTCTCTCCGCCAGAAATCGAAATCGTTTTTTGAAGCCGAAATGGGGTCGGCGCGAAGCGCCGACACAAATGCATTCCCCCCGCCGAATTCAGAATCCAAAAGGGTTTTCCACGCTCCGCGTGGCTCAAAAAAGACGGTTCGATCCTTAATTTGAAAGTTCGAACCGACTTTTTTGAACAAATGAAGTTTTGCTTCATTTGTTTCCTCGTTTGCCAATTCCATATTGTATTTCAAAAACTTTTCAGTAA
>Ga0163144_10002586_pt1 | contig 41560 bp, 27 predicted proteins | sample OliLak19BULKMAT1_FD_123175 | JGI IMG/M metagenome (GOLD analysis project Ga0163144, IMG submission 123175) | Freshwater microbial mat bacterial communities from Lake Vanda, McMurdo Dry Valleys, Antarctica - Oligotrophic Lake LV.19.BULKMAT1 | ecosystem: Environmental > Aquatic > Freshwater >...
AACAATGCGTGGCAGGGCGGCAAAGCCATCTGCGGCAGTTCCGCGACATTCCAGGCGCTCACCAGCAGCCGTCGCGAATCCGGGTTGCGACCAATCTCCGCGATCACCTGCGCAAGCTGATCGACCACGCGTCCATCAGCCCCCTGCCAGGCGCGCCACTGCTTGCCGTAGACCGGGCCCAACTCACCCTGCGCGTCGGCCCATTCGTCCCAGATTGTGCAGCCGCGTTCCCGCAGCCAATGCACATTGGTCAGGCCGCGAATAAACCACAGCAGTTCCAACAGCACGCTGCGGAAATGCACTTTCTTGGTGGTGACCAGCGGGAATCCCTCGGCCAGATCAAAGCGCATTTGGTGCCCAAACACGGCGCGCGTCCCGGTGCCGGTGCGGTCCGCTTTGTCGACCCCGTGCTCCAGCACATGGCGCAGCAATGTTTCATAGGCGCTCACGGCGCTCAGACGGCATCAAGCATCGACGCGATCCGCCATCGCCACCCAGGCAAGATCTTCCGGTCCGGTGTAGTTCGCACTCGGGCGAATGATCTTGCCGTCCTCGCGCTGCTCAAGCACGTGTGCGCACCAGCCAGAAGTACGTGAGATCACGAACAGCGGCGTGAACATGGCCGTCGGCACGCCCATCATGTGGTAGCTCGAAGCGCTGAACCAATCAAGATTGGGAAACATCTTCTTGAGCTCGCCCATGACTTGCTCAATGCGCTCGGAGACATTGAACAAACGCATCTTGCCGCCCTCGCCGCACAGTTCGCGCGCGATCTCCTTGATGATCACGTTGCGCGGATCCGACACCGTATAAACCGGATGCCCGAAGCCGATGATGATTTCCTTGCGCGCCACGCGCGCCCGAATGTCCGCTTCCGCCTCATCGGCGTTGCGATAGCGCGCAATGATGTCCATGGCAACCTCGTTGGCGCCGCCATGTTTCGGCCCACGCAGAGCGCCGATCGCACCCGTGACTGCCGAGTACATGTCCGAGCCGGTGCCGGCGATCACGCGCGCGGCAAATGTTGAGGCATTGAACTCGTGCTCGGCATAAAGAATTAAGGAACGATCCAAAGCGCGCTGATGCACGGCACTTGCTTGCGCGCCGTGCAGCAGATGCAGGAAGTGCCCCGCAATCGTTGCGTCATCGGTGCGCACCTCGATACGCTGACCGTGGTGGCTGAAGTGGTACCAATACAGCAGGATTGAGCCGAAACTCGCCATCAGCTTGTCGGCAATATCGCGCGCGCCGGCCACATTGTGATCGTCCTTCTCCGGCAGAGTGGCGCCCAGTAGCGAGCAGCCGGTACGCATCACGTCCATCGGATGCGCGGCAGCGGGCAGCACTTCCAGCGCGGAGAGCACGCTTTCGGGCAGGCCACGCAAACGCCTGAGCTTTTCCTGGTAGCTGTTCAGCTGGTGCGCATTGGGTAGCGTGCCGTAGACCAGCAGATGGGCGACTTCTTCAAAGCAGGCATGCTTGGCCAGATCGTGAATATCGTAACCACGGTAGTGCAGATCGTTGCCGGTGCGGCCCACCGTACAGAGCCCAGTGTTGCCGGCTGCAACGCCGGAAAGCGCCACCGATTTCTTGGCGTTCGGCAAAGTCGGGGTTTGGCTGGTCTGCGCTGCCTCGTTCATGGTCACGAATCCCGGTCGAGAAACTAAAGGGCGCGAAGCATAGCCGCGCCTCGGTTCGGCGTCACGTGCTATTCTATTCGGCTTCACTGAGCGTCGATCTGGCGCCTCAATCTGCCTTGATTCGATTGGAATTTATGATGGCTGAGTTTGCCAAAGAAGTAGTCCGCGTCAACATCGAAGACGAGATGCGTCAAAGCTATCTCGACTATGCCATGAGCGTTATTGTCGGACGTGCCCTGCCCGACGTCCGCGACGGTCTAAAGCCCGTGCATCGGCGCGTGCTTTTTGCCATGCACGAGCTGAAAAACGAGTTCAACAAGCCGCGCATGAAGTCCGCCCGCATCGTCGGTGACGTAACCGGTAAGTATCACCCCCATGGCGACCAAGCGGTGTACGACACCCTGGTACGCATGGCGCAGAACTTCTCGATGCGCTACATGCTGGTGGACGGACAAGGAAACTTTGGTTCGGTAGACGGCGATGCGCCGGCCGCCATGCGCTACACGGAAGTACGGCTGAGCAAGCTTGCCCAGGAATTGCTGCGCGACCTCGATCGCGCCACGGTCAATTTCAACCCGAACTACGACCAAACCATGGAAGAGCCTGCGGTCATGCCCACCGTGGTGCCCAACCTGCTGGTAAACGGCTCGACCGGCATCGCGGTGGGGATGGCCACCAACATCCCACCGCATAATTTAGGCGAAGTGATCGATGCCACGATCGCGCTGATTGCAGACCCGGACATCAGCATCGATGACCTCATGCGGTACATCCCGGGCCCCGATTTTCCCACCGCCGCGATCATCAACGGCATCGCTGGCGTGGTCGAAGCCTACCGCACCGGTCGCGGACGAATCCTGATTCGCGCCAAGGCGGAGATCGAAACCGAAGGCGGCCGCGAGACCATCATCATCAGCGAACTGCCGTATCAGGTGAACAAAGCAAACCTGATCAAAAAGATCGCCGAGCTGCACAAGGAAAAGCTGATCGAAGGCATTTCGCCCGATGGCCTGCGTGACGAGTCAGACAAAGACGGCATGCGCGTGGTCATCGAGATCAAGCGCGGCGAGAACGCAGAAGTCGTGCTCAACAATCTCTATCGCCAAACACAGCTGGAAAGCGTGTACGGCATCAATATGGTGGCGCTGGTTGGCGGTCAGCCGCGCACGCTCAATCTGAAGCAGATTCTGGAAGCGTTCGTGCTGCATCGGCGCGAAGTGGTGACGCGGCGAACCATTTTCGAGATCCGCAAGGCGCGTTCCCGTGCGCACATTCTCGAAGGTTTGACGGTTGCGCTGGCGAACATCGAAGAGATGATCGAGCTGATCAAAACTTCGCCCACGCCGCCCGAAGCGCGCGAGCGCCTGCTTGCAAGGCGCTGGTCTCCCGGCCTGGTGCAAGGCTTGCTCGCCGAGCCACAAGCGGCTTGGCAGGCACGCTTGGAAGAGGCGCTTCCAAACGACGGCTTGTTTGACAACGGCTATCAGCTTTCTGAAATTCAGGCGAAAGAAATCCTGGAAATGCGTCTGGCCAGGCTCACCGGGCTGGAGCAGGAAAAACTCAGCGACGAATACCGCAGCTTGCTCAGCGAGCTGCGCGAATTGTTCCGCATTGTGGAAGACCCTGATCGGCTGCTGGAAATGATTCGCAGCGAGCTGATCCAATTGCGCGAAACCTATAGTGATCCGCGCCGCACGAAGATCGAGCAGTCGCAAAGCGATCTCGATGTGCTGGATCTCATCCCGCCGGAAGATGTGGTGGTAACGCTCTCGCATGCAGGCTATATCAAGCGTCAGCCGCTGACGGTTTATCGCTCGCAGCGGCGCGGCGGTCGCGGCCGCATGGCGGCGGCTCTGAAGGAAGAGGATTTCGTCGAACGCCTTTGGGCGGTCAATACCCATGACAGCCTGTTCGCGTTCACCTCCCTTGGGCGGGTGTTCCGGCTCAAGGTGCATCTGGTGCCGGAAGCCGCGCCAGGCTCACGCGGACGCCCGATCGTGAACATGCTGCCGTTGGACCCGAAAGAAAAAGTGCAGGCCATCTTGCCGATCAAGGCGCAAGCCGAAGGCAGCGCCGAACAGTTCGTGTTCTTCGCAACCCGGATGGGCGTGGTCAAAAAGACCCCGCTGTCGGATTTCGCAAACGTGCGCAGCAACGGCATTCGAGCTACCGAACTGGATGCAGGCGACGGGATCGTCGATGTGGTGTTGACCGACGGCACGCGCGACATCCTTTTGTTTGGCAGCCACGGCAAGGCGGCACGTTTTGCCGAGCAGCAGGTGCGCGCGATGGGTCGCACAGCGCGCGGCGTGCGCGGCATTCGCCTGCCCGAAGGCGCCACCGTCAAGGCTGTGCTCATGGCAGATCCCATTTGGGCTGCCGAGGCAGCACGCGACAGCGGCGACCCCCAGAACGAGGCCGACGCTGTCGAGCCCAGTGAGCTGAACGATGACAGCGCGCTGCCCGAGGTTGAGGCCGAAGCCGCGGTGGAAGTTGTGGCCGTGAACGATGCGGGCCTGAACGATGCGGGCCTGAACGATGCGAGCTTGAACGATGCGGGCATTCCGCAGGTTTTAATTGTCACCGAGCGCGGCTTTGGCAAACGCACCTCGCTGGCCCTGTTCCCGCGCAAGAGCCGCGGCACGCAAGGCGTGATTGCGGTCAAACCCAGCGAACGCAATGGTGAGCTGGTCGGCGCCGTGCATCTGGACGATCATCACGACGTGATGCTCATTTCAGATCAGGGCACGCTGGTGCGCACGCGCGCTTCCGAAATTGCCACCGTGGGCCGCAATACTCAGGGCGTCACCTTGATCCGTTTGGCGGACGGCGAGCGCTTGGTGGCCTTGGTCAGCATCGACGCCGAACCAGAGGAAGGCGTGCCTAGTGCTGCGGATAGCGCTGCCGGGACTGCTGCCCAGAGCGCCGCTCTGAGCGCTGGCCAAGGCGAGGGCCAAGGTGCGGGCCAAAGCGCGGACGAGAATGCGCCGGAGACCAATGCATGAGACAGGCTCGAAGCCTGAGCGCGGCCATCGTGATGCTGGGCGCGCTGGTCGGATCGCTGCTCGGATCGTTGGCCGCGCATGCCAGACCCAATGACGGAGGGTTTCAGGCCTCGCTCGCGAGTGCGCGCGACGCGGTGCTGCCGCATGTGGTATCGATCCTGGTGGTGCGTGAGGACTTCAGCCAAAGCGAGGCCAAACTGAGCCTAAGCGGCGGTAGCGGCACGATCATCGATCCGCGCGGCTATGTGCTGACCAACGCGCACGTCACGGAGAACGGCCGCCGCTTCCGGGTCGTGCTCAATGATGGTCGCGAGTTTCGCGCTTCCTTGCGCGGTGACGACCCAATTAGTGATCTCGCGGTGCTCAAGATTGAGCCCGCCAGCGCGAGTGCGCCGCTTGGCAGCTTCGGCTTTGCCCGCTTTGCGCAGCGCGTGACACTGCTCCCGGGGGACACCGTGCTGGCCATGGGCGCGCCCTGGGGCATGCGTGATTCGGTCAGCGCCGGGGTGGTCAACAATCCGCGGCGACTGATGGTCAGCCTGTTTGAAGATGAAGCCGACTACGAGCAATCGCTGGGCAAAGATCAGGCCACAGCGCGCTACTACGCATGGATCCAGCATGACGCCTCAATCAATCCCGGAAATTCCGGGGGTCCTTTGGTTGACATGACAGGTCAGATCGTCGGCATCAATACGCGCGGCAGCATGTTTGGCGGCGACATGGCGTTTTCGATCCCTGCCCCGGTTGCGGCCACGGTCGCGCAAGCAATCATCAAGGACGGATTCGTGCGCCGAAGCGATTTCGGCTTCTCGGTGCGCAGCATTCGCGGCACCGGCTTTGACCGCGGCGCACTGGTCAATACCGTCGATCGCGACTCGCACGCGGAACGCGCCGGTCTTCTGGCGGGCGACCGCATTGTGGCGATGGACGGTGAAGAAGTGACCCTGCGCGAGCCGGAATCGATCCCTGACTTCCGGCGCAAGCTTTCTGAGCGTCCTGCTGGCGATCCGCTGAAGCTCACGGTCGCCCGCGCAAGCAAGGAGCTTGAGTTAGCGTTCACTTCGGTGCTGCAAGACGAATTGAAGGTGCCGGAGCGCGAAATTGCGGCCTTGGGCTTGAGCGTTTCAAGCTTGACCGAGCCCATGGCGCGGGCGCGCTACCTGAAGTCACGGCGCGGTGCTCTGATCGCTGGCGTGCGGCCAGGCGGCCCAGCTTCCACCGCACAGCCGGCCTTGCTTGCCGGTGATTTGCTGATGCGCTTGGATAACCAGGAAATCAACAGCGCGGACGCCTTGAGCAAAATGAGCTTGCGCACCGAATCGGCGGACTGGCTTTCGGTGGAACTGGACCGCCGCGGCGAACGCATGCTGGCCTTGATCAAACCGGCCGCCAAATTTGTGGTGCCCGAGCAGCAGTCTGAGCTGAGCAAGGCCTGGGCTGGCTGGGAAGTGCAGCCGATCACTGCGCCGATGGCCAAGCCGCTGGGCTTGCTTGGCGCCGGTTTTCGTATCACCCGCATCTATCCGGACGGACCTGCAGCCAAGGCTGGTTTGCAAATCGGCGACTTGATCCGCGCCATTGCCGGACTACCGGTAGTTCCCAGTGGCCAGCGCGAGACCACGGCGCTCGATCTACGCGTGCGTAACGCCAGCACCGAGCAGCCGTTTGCGGTGCAGGCCGTACGCGCGGGCAAACCACGCGATTTCGTGCTTCAGCTGGTGGAGCAACCGACCGGAACGGATAAAGCACCGCGCCGCTGGATCGCATCCATGAGCATGCGGGTGCGCGATCTGACCCTGTTTGATCGCGTCGAGCGCAATCTGGCAGCGGGCGTCGAAGGCGTAGTCATTGATCAGGTGGAAAAGGGCGGCTACGGCGGGCTGGCGCACCTGAGAGAGCGCGACTTGATCGTTCGGGTCGACGGCAAGGCCATCAAGCGGGTCGACGATCTCACCGATTGGCTCGATCAGCTGAAATCCAAACAGCGCGAAAAACTGAGTTTTATGGTCATGCGGGGTGCTGATACCCGCCTGTTGTTCGTCGATGCGCCTTGGTCTGAGGGTGAACAATGAAGCTTAAATTCACTCTGCTCGGATTATTCGCATTGTGTTCGTGCGCCGCGCTGGCCGACCCGAAGGTGTATCGGCAGTTGATCGAACGCCGTGCTGGCGCGATCGTCACGGTCAGCTTCTCGATGAGCGCCGACATGATGGGCCAGCAGCAGCGTATGCGCGGCGAGGTGGAAGGCACCGTCCTCAAAGGCGGCATCGTGCTGGTTCCATCGGTGATTCTCAACCCGATGGATCTGGCGCGCGAGTTCATGGCTCAGTCCGAAGGCGGTGAATCCGACCTGCCCAACATGAGCACCGGCGAGATCAAGATCAAGCTGCCCGGCATGGACGAACCGATGGAAGCCGAGGTATTGACCCAGGATCGTGATTTCGGAATTGCCTGGCTGAAGCTCAAACAAACCGAATCCAGCATCAAGGGCCTGGATCTAGACGAATCGGCGCGACCCGTGATCGGAGAGGCAGCCTACGCCCTGGCACTGACGCCCGAACTCTATGGCTACGCCCCGTATGTGCTTGAAACCGTGGTCCAGGGCGAGATCAAAGTGCCATTCCCATCCTTTATGGTCGGCACCGTCGGGAAAGCTCTGTTCAATCGCAAGGGACTGCTGATCGGCTACTCCGTACCGAAATTCGTCGGCGGTAGCATGAGCGGGATTACCGGAGAGGCGCCAAGCTTCGGCCTACTCATCCCCGCCGCCCGCCTGCGCGAACTCACCGCCCGCGCGCTCAATATGGCTGAGAAAAGCAGCCGCTAATTTGTCGGGCTCTTGCGCCAGAAAGAGCCCGCTTTGCCGTGGGCGAGCCGCGCGTGTCGAGATCCGCGGCTGAACTTTCGCTGCCTAGTGTCAGCAGGCCTAGTGTCAGCAGGCCTGGTTTCAGGCCTGGTTGCAGCAGGCCTAGTTTCAGGCCTGATTTCAGGCATTCATCAGCACTAGCCCGGTATCGAGCATGCGGTTGCTGAAGCCCCATTCGTTGTCGTACCAGGAACACACTTTGACCAGGTTGCCGCCGATGACCTTGGTGAGCGTGCAGTCATAGATTGAGCTTTCGGCGCGGTGGTTGAAGTCCACCGAAACCAGGGGCTTGTCGTTGAACGCCAAGATGCCCTGCATGGCGCCCTCTGCTGCCGCTTTGATCGCCTCGTCGATTTCCTTGACCGTGGTGGCGCGGGCAGCGGTGAACGTGAGGTCAACCACCGAGACATTGATGGTGGGTATGCGCATGGCAAAGCCGTCCAACTTGCCGTTGAGCTCGGGCAGCACCAGGCCAACCGCTGCGGCGGCGCCGGTCTTGGTCGGAATCTGGCTCATGGTTGCCGAGCGCGCGCGACGCAGGTCTTTGTGGAACACGTCGGTCAGCACTTGATCATTGGTGTAGGCATGAATCGTGGTCATCAAGCCCTGCACGATGCCGATTTTGTCGTGCAGCACCTTAGCCAGCGGCGCCAGACAGTTGGTGGTGCAGCTGGCATTGGAAACCACCGTGTGCTCCCTGCACAGCACGTGATGATTGACGCCATAGACGATGGTGGCATCGACGTCCGCCTCGCCGGGCGCGGAAATCAGCACCTTTTTCGCGCCGCCGGCAAGATGCAGACCCGCTTTGGCTTTGCTGGTGAACAAACCGGTGCATTCAAGCACCAGATCCACACCCACGCTGGACCAGGGCAGTTTGGCCGGATCGCGCTCGGCAAACACGCGGATGCGATCGCCGCCGACGAACATCTCATCCTTGTCGAAGCCCACCTCATGCGCAAAGCGGCCATGCGCGGTGTCGTACTGGGTCAGATGCGCATTGGTGAACGGGTCACCCAGATCATTGATGGCAACGATCTGGATCTCGTGTGTTCGCTTGGCTTCATACAACGCCCGCAAAATATTGCGACCGATACGACCATATCCATTGATTCCGACGCGCAGCGCCATCGTGCTCTCCATTGCCTGATTCAGAAGTGCGCGGATTGTCCAGAAAAACGGCTGAATGGGGAAGCGGCAGCGAAGCGCAGAGCGAATTTTTTGGACCTGATTTTCGGCCGAGTTTCTGGCGCGCGATTGATCGCGCCCGCACTGACGGGCGTGCAGGCCTGGGCTGCGACGACCGGACGCGATAAATCGCGCCCCTACAAGTGCAACGCAGACCGGCCGCGCGCGAGCATCGCGGATGGCAACGTCAAATCGGGATCAAACGATCCCTGGAAACCTAAGTCGAATCGCTCACAATGGCGTTCGAGCAAGCGGCGTCCGCTTGCGTTTGCGCCAAGCCAGGAACGCAGCGCCAAACGCCAGCACGGCCACACCCAGCACCCAAGGCAAAGCCTTGCGCGCGCTGCGCCTGTACTCGGCCCAACGCTTTGCGTCCAGATCGCGCTGAGCTTTGGCAAAATCGGGCGTGGGACAAGTCCGCCCAAAATCCCGGCCCCAGGCCACATACGGCCCTTCGTTCAAGTAGCGCCGATAGAGCTTGGTCGCCAGCTCCTGATCCTGGTCGATGATCACCCGCGTCGCGTAGCACATGACCGCGGCAAAGGCCTGCGAGCGCGGCGGCAGTAGAGCGGCTGCCTGCACCGCCCAATCCGAGGCGATATAGCGATAGTGAAAGCGCTTCAGCGGCTGCGCGGCGCTGGCGCTGACGCGTGCGCGCTCGCCCGCACTGACCCAGGCCTGGCCAAGCTGGATGTCCGCGCGTTGCTTTACGATCAGGTTGTAGTCGGCGTCGTACTCAAACGGGCTGTTGAGATCGTAAGCGCCGTCGTAGATGGCGTAGTCCGGATCGCGCTCAAAGCCCATGAGCTGCATCCCGTGAGTGCGAGCCAGCTGAGCGGCACGGTACGCGGCGGCTGCCCGGGCCAAGGCTGCGCCTATTTGCGCGCTTTCGTATGCCTTGACATAGTCATCGGCCAGTGCACGCAGCTCGGGCGGATCAACCCAAGCCAGGGCCTGTTCTGGATTGGCGCTGCGCATCAATCGGCGCGCCGTAAGCGCGCGCAACTCGGTGCTTGGGACGCGTTTAGGCGGGGCATAGTCGTACCCGTGTTCAGCCGCTGCCGCCGCTGCGTCGGGCGCTGGCAGCGCAATCGGCGCCAGACGCGTGCTGAGCGCGACCAATTCATCCAGGCTCAATACGCGCTCCGCAACGTGCGCCAGATCGTTCCAATAGTCGCCACCCGCCTGAAAGAACAGCTCAGCGGCCTGCACATAGTCGTCGCGGGAGAGCAGCAGCGCAGCGTGCTCGGCTTTCACACGACAGCGAGGATTGCTTTGAAAATAGGCGCTTTGCGAGTTTTCACCCCAGGTTTCCTGCTCCGGGAATGCCTCGCTAGCTTGGGTGAGCGCAAGCAGAGCCGCCTCCGCCTTACCATCGCGCAGCAGCAGCTTGCTGTTCACCCACAGCGCCAGCGGCCCTTGTGCGGATGCAAGCCAGCGCTCGGCCAATTCAAAACGCCCGGCCCGGTAGGCGGCGGCTGCCAAGCGATCAGCACCGCGCCAGTTCTTGATGCCTGCGCTTTCGGCCACTTCGGCCAGGCGCTCAACCAGCGTGGCGTCCATGGCCACGACACCCGATTCGCCAAACTGCTCAAATTTTGCCCATCGCGCCTCTTCATCAAGCAATTCATCGGAGCGGGTAAAGGCGTAAGCGGCCATCAGAGCCTGCACCGCAGGCTGCTGGACATGCTCGCGCAGCAACTCAGGCTCTTTCGCGATACGCCGCGCCAGAATCAGCAGCGAGGCGTGCCCGCTGTGATCCTGACGCGCGGCTTGCTCCGCATAGGAGAGCACGGCCAGGCCGACATGACCCCGACTCAAATGCAGAAAGCCCTCTTCACCCAGACTCGCGACCGCAAGCGACAGTGGGTCGGGACGCCCGCTGAGGGTCAATTCGCGCACCTTGGCCAAGTGTCCCGGAGCCGATTTCCCATCGCCATAGCGCACGTCGATCAAGCCCAGCATGTAGTGCGCCCAGAGCTCCCTTGGTTGGCGCTGCGCTTCCGACAAGTTCACCACGGCGGTAAAGCGTTCGGTGGCGGCGTCGAGCTCACCCAAGCCATAGGCCAGGGCACCTTCGCTATACAGCTTGACGGCCTCGGGCAAGCCGCTGGCATCCAGCGCTTGCGCCGCAGTCAGCGAAGCGCTGCTGCGGATTTCCTTGATCAGCGCCACCTGAGCTTCGCTCATGCCTACGGCTTCGGCCTTGCTGCGTCTTTCGTCATAGGGCTCCCATGGGTCGGTTGGAGTGGCGCGCAGGCCGTCCCCTGGAAGCATCAGATTCTCGGCTTCGAAATCAAACACGCCATCCACCATGCCGCTTAAGGTGCGCTCGCGATTCGCCAGCAGCTCAGGCGGAAAATCCGGGCCGCAAGCACGCGCCGGGGCAAACAAACTGGCGGCAATAAAGAGCGCTAAAGGAAGTCGTCGCGTCATCGATAAAACTCCGGAGTTTGGGTGCAGACGAGCCAGGCTATGCGTCGCCTGCGTTGAGGCGGCAAGAATTCATTGAACGCCAGCTGGAATGCTACTGCGTCCGGATCGCTTTGCGGCACACGACGATATCCAGACGCGCCTTCAGCTTGACAGCGGCCGCGCAGGCGCAGATGCGTCGGCAGTTTTGCACTCCACACCGTATCGTTGCGCAGCCACAGGTCATAGCGGCGCTTGCCGCGCGCAACCAGCTGGGTCGCAGCGTCAGGGATCTGCACCTCACCGGCAAGCAGGGAACGAAAGGTACCGGCACTGAGCGCGTTTCGCTCGCGATCGGTCGGTACGCGAAACCATGCGATGCCCTGAAAGCGCGCGCCCGCTTGGGCGCGGATTTGCGTTTCCAGATCATGCAGCACGCGTGGGTCCGGCCAGTGCACGCGCCCCGCGATGATCGCGCGATAGGTCGGTAAGGCAATCCAATACGGTATGCGGCTGCGCTGCTGCATGCTTGCGCTCCACGCCAGCGCCTGCCTCACGTCCAGCAAGCCAAGCTTGGGATCGTCGACGGCATGCACCTGCAGGCTGATCGCCGAAACCACGTCCTGCAGCTGATCGAACTCCTGATAGCGCAGCCAATCCGGGAGCGCCGTGATCTGAATGCTGGGCAGCGCGGGCCGCGATTCGGGCAATGATTTGGGCCGCGATTCGGGCAATGACGTTGGCCATGCCGCGCGAAAGGCCTGAATCCAGTCCCGGTATTCAAGCAAGCGCGCGCTTGCCACATCGTGATCAAACTCAATTGCCAGCGCCGGAGGCATGCTGGCGAGTCGCAACCGGAGCTGCTTGGCAAGCGATTCGGCCGGCACCACTGGCGCACGGCCGTCCATACGCACCACGGGAACCCAGGCCGAAAGCAGGTTTGCAGGGGGCAGCTTTGCCCACTTGAGCGCACCATCGGGCTCAATCTCAAGCACCAGCACCCGCAACTGCGTCAATTGCGCCGGACGCGGCTGCAACGCCTCCCGATAGTCGGCGCTTTGGCTCAAGCTCCAAAGATACGCGGCATGCTCATGCGGTCGCTGAGCACAGCTCAGGCAAAGCAGGCCGGCCAGCATCAGCCAGCAGCGCATGCGGCCACTCCCGTTGTTGCAATGGGCGAAAGCGGGTGCGCTATAACACTCACGCGGAGGCGCTCAGCACGCGGGAGAAAAAGAGTGAAATCGCATTGCCCATCCGTGCTTTTGTTCTCCCGGCCTCCGCGTGCGCGCGCCAACCCGCTCCAGTGCTGCCCAAATGTCAGGCCAAATGTCAGGCCTGAATGTCGGCCTGAATGTCGGCCTGAATGTCGGCCTAAATGTCGACCTGAATGTCGGCCTGAATGTCGGCCTGAATGTGGCCAAATGTCGGCCAAATGTCGGCCAAATGTCGGGCCGAATGTCTGGCCGAATGTCGGGCCGAATGTCGGGCCGAATGTCAGGCACGGCACCGACGATCGGAAAAAAGACCTGCTTCCGAAACGATTTCGGCTAAGCTGAACGGGTTTCAAGCCAAGAACCATCGACGTCTATGCCTCTGACTGAAAACGAACCCGATGCACATAAACCCGTCGACTGCCTGATCGTCGGCGCGGGCGTCATTGGCCTGTCCGCAGCTTACTTTCTGTTGCGCGCCGGCCATAGCGTCAGCGTGCTTGATCGGGGTGAGATTGGCCAGGGCGCTTCACATGGGAATTGCGGCCTGATGAGCCGCTCGCATGCGCCACCGCTGGCCAAGCCTGGGCTGATCCCCAAAGCACTGCGTTGGGCGCTGCAGCCGGACGCGCCTTTGTACATCAAGCCAACACTCAACCCATCGCGACTGCTCTGGCTGCTGCGCTTTGCGCGCCGCTGCAACTGGCGCGACTTCTGGGACAGCGCGGAGCGCAAGAACGTGCTGCTTGAGCGCTCATGCGCCCTGTTTCGCCAAATCGTTACCGAAGAACAGATCGATTGCGATTACGCGCCCATTGGCCACCTGGTGGCCTTCCGCGATCCGCGCGAGTTTCAGGCCTACAAGGAATCGCAAGCGATCCTGCACCGCTTTGGGATCGCATGCGAACTTTGGGACGCAGCGCGGGTGCGGGATGAGGAGCCAGCCCTGACCGATAGCGTGATCGGCGCAGCATTCAAGGCCGATGACGCCCATTTCCGGCCGAGCAAGTATGTGCTGGGATTAGCGCAGCGAATTCGCGATCGCGGCGCCAAGATTCACACCCAGCAGCACGTGCAGGCGATTCGCATCGACGGCCAGAATGGCGTTGCGGTGCACACCGGGGCAAAAACTTACCGTGCGCGTGCGCTGCTGCTCGCCACGGGTGCGCATGCGCCTGAACTCGGCAAGCAGCTGGGGCTCAAGCTTCGAATCGAGCCCGCCAAGGGCTACTCGATCACCATGTCGCCGACGAAGCTGATGCCAAAGTACTCCATCGTGTTTCATGAGCGCGGCGTCGCGGCCACGCCATTTGCGCAGGCACTGCGGCTGGGTTCTACCTACGAATTCTCCGGCTTCGACGAACGCTACAACCCGATTCGCTTTGCCGCGTTGCGACGCGCCGCCGGCGAATACCTGCGTGAACCCGCAGGAGCCGTGGTGGAAGAGGAATGGTCGAATTTTCGCCCGATGACGGTGGACGGCCTGCCCTACATCGAGGCCAGCAAGCGCTTCAAATCGGCCTTTGTGGCCGCGGGGCACGGAACGCTTGGTATGACCATGAGCGCCGGCTCGGGCGAAATCGCCGCAAATCAGATCAGCGCATATTTGCGCGGCGCTTGAGTTAGTGAGGGCTGGTTGAGCCAGCCCTAGCACGTGCGAACCCGCGCCTGTTTCGCGTCAGCAATCGCGCTCGTAGAGAGCGTCGAACAGGTCGACGACTTCGCTCAACGCAGCGACAAATCCTTCGCGATCGTTGCTGCTGTGGGCGCGATCAAGGCGACGCAGCGCGCGTTCCAAGTTGCGCTCACCCTCAGCCGCTGCAATCTCATGCAGGGAATCGATGATGTCGGCCAGATCGCCATAGGTCTCATCGTCAACATCTTCCCCGTCCGAGAGCCCTGCTTCGATATCACTCAAGCCATTTGAGAGATCAAGCATCGATTCACAGTCGATCTGCTGCCCGTACGCCGGGAAACAAAACGTCGCGGTCATCGCCAACACTACTGCCCAAAGCCACTGTTTCATGGTTACTCCTCGGTAAAAAATCTGAAGCGGGAACGAAAGTTAAAACGATCATGGGCCCTGGGTCAACAAGCGCAGGGCTTGCAGATACCTGTCGCGCGTTCCGGCAATCACTTCCGTAGGCAAGCGCGGGCCTGGTGCCTGCTTGTTCCAGTCCAGTGTTTCCAGGTAATCGCGCACAAACTGCTTGTCGAAACTGGGCGGACTTGAACCGGCCCTATAGCTCTGTTTGGGCCAGAATCGGGAAGAATCCGGCGTCAGCATTTCGTCCATCACCAAAAGTTCGCCGCTCGGTGTCAGACCGAACTCAAGTTTGGTGTCAGCGATCAAGATCCCGCGCGTCTCGGCATAGGACTGCGCGAGCGCAAAAATATCCATGGTCGCGGCGCGCATCTGCTCGGCCAGCGCGCCACCCAGTAGCGAAACCACCTGGTCAAAACTGATGTTTTCGTCATGCTGACCAACGCCTGCTTTGGTTGAAGGCGTGAAAATAGGCTTCGCAAGCTGATCCGCAAGCACAAGTCCAGGCGGCAAGGTGATGCCACAGACGGCACCGGTCTGCTGATATTGCTTGAACCCGGAACCCAGCAGATAGCCGCGCGCGATGGCCTCAATCGGCAGCGGCCGCAGCTTGCGTGCAACCACCGAGCGATGCCGATACAGCGCTGGATCCAAGAATCCGGGCAGGGGCGCCGAGAGCAAATGATTCGGACATGCCTGAGCAGTTTGCGCAAACCAGAAGTTCGACATTGCGGTGAGAATTTCGCCCTTGCCCGGTATCGGATCGGGCAATACGACGTCAAACGCGCTCAGCCGATCGCTGGCAACAATCAACAGTGTGTCGGCCGCAAGCTCATAAACATCGCGCACTTTCCCGCGCTGCAGCAGTTTCAGTTCCGGAATGCTTGAGGTATGCAGCGTCGAGAACGGCAACGCTGCAGTCATGGAGTATTGCCACGCAAGCTGAGATAAATCAGCACCGCAAGCGCGATCAAGGTGGTCAATGCCGCCAGCACCAGCACCCAATGAACCCAGCGCTGTGATGGCTCGGGCTTCGCAACAGGCAGCTTTTGGGCCGGCTTAGAGGCCGCCACGGGCGGTGGCGGCACCAGCTTGCGCTGCACCTGCGTGTGCACAGGTTTGATGGGTGGTTGTTGCATCGGTTGCGGCGTGGGCGTGGTCAGACTTGGCACCCAGCCGGGCGCCTCAAGCAGGAAGCGATTGAGGTCAAAGGCAATCTGATCGCCGGGCCTGAGCACGGTGTCGCGCACTGGGACGCCGTTGACGTGGGTGCCGTTAGCCGATCCCAAATCGCGCAGATAGATGCCTTCCGGCGTGTTCTCGATGATCGCGTGACGCCGCGACATTTCTGGTTCGTCAAGAACCAGATCGCAATCCGAACCCCGGCCAATCACGGTCCGGGCCTTCAGATGCAGAATCTTGCCAAAGTATTGCCCAGACACCGCACGCAGAGAGACCCGATTCGGCAGATGCCGAAATTGGGTTTCTGCCGCGACGTCGGTGCGCGCTGGTGGCGGGCTTTCCCGCGCATCGGTCAACGATTTGATGAGCATCTTGACGCCTCCCAGCATGACAACATCGCCCAAGCGGAGCATGGCGCGCTCGCGCACTGGGCGTGCGTTGACGTGCAGCGGCGTGCTTGCGCCCAGCACGGCCAACCAGATGCCGCGCATGGTCTCAACTTCGAGCAACGCCAATTGGGCAGGCAAGCCGGCCAACACGATCCCACCAGGACCTGGCTGCGCGCCGAGCACCACGCGCCCCGATGTGAGGCTGACGTCGTCATGCTCCCCGTTCGGAAAATGGATCCGCATTGTCGTTTGCTAGACCGTCACGAACAAAGCGGTGCAAACGGGTTTGGGCATCAAGCGCATCGGGCTGGAACCTTCAGTGGTGGCGTTAGTCGGTGCATGGCGTCAAACGACACCATGCACCGGAGGGAACTGGCGCTATTGGCGCCTGCAGAGGCTTGCTGCAAAACCTCTGGGTAAGCAAAGCCAAGAGCCTTAGCGTGCGATACATGGGTGCGTAGATCTCGACGCTTAAATCTGCGTTAGGGGAGGAGTTTACCAGCTCGTAAACAAGTCGAGCAGCACGCGATCCGTGTTCGGCGACACGCCGTCGCGGCGCTCTTTGAAACCAGCCAGACGCAGTCGGACATTTTCAGTGAAACCAAACCCAACCCACGGCATCCCGCCGCGATAGAAGCTCTGAAACCACCAATCGGCATCTGCGAACGCCGACAGCACCGCATCGCGCTGCACCCTGTGGTACGCGAACCCGGCTTCCCAGCCACCGCGTCGGGAATCTCCGATGACCAGCGAAGAGCGAATGCCCTGATCAAAATCATCCGCGCCAACGTTTTTGACCACGTCCACGCTCAAGGTCAAAGGTCTTCCGTTCCAAACCTCAGTGCGGCCAATGAGCTGCAGATCAGCAAGCCGATAGTCGCTCAGGAAAGTAAAGGTTCCCGGCGTACCGATGCGTCGATTCGTGCGCTGCAATCCTACCCGCGCCAACGCATCCAGATCGGAAAAATGCATGTAGCCGGCCAGCACCTCCCAGGACGTCCCATTGCCCAGCTCGAAGCGATAGCCGCCCTGAAGCACCACCATTCGGGTGTCTTCGTCAAAGATATGCTCGGGCGCATAGTACGCGGCGGACATTCGCCAGCTGTGCGCGGCCTGCGTGCTGCCGTCCAAATTGAGCGCTACCCCAACCGGGCGAAAATCGTTGTCCCAGAGCATGGGGCTGAACTCAGCCGCCAGTGGCGTTTTGCCAAGCGTCAGCGCGGCGCCCTCGGCAAAACCCCAGCGCGCATAGAGCTCATCCAGCGAGCCACCGTCCGATTTTTCGTTGTCCTTGTTGCGCAGGTTGTCGACGTTATCGCTGGACGCCAACTGGCCTTCAACGGCAGCACCGATCTCAAACACATCGAAGAAATGCCGTGCCCCGGCGCGCAGGCGAAAGCGAGTGCGCTCAATGTTATCGCGACCCGGGAGCGTGGTGCGTTCGTACCGTGATCGGCCATCGACAAACCACTGCGTGACGCCGCCAGAATCCTGCGCCTGCGGATCCATGGGATCCATGGGATCCACCTGGGCAAAGGCCAGCGGTGCAAACAGCAGCGCTACCAAAACGATTTGCTTCATCCGTTGCTCTCCTGCAAGTTTCATCGTTTGCGAACCTCTGGAAACCTAGTGCGCGGTTGTCGCAGTTCCCGTCAATCAAGCACGCAGCTGCGCCAGCGCAAGCCCGAGCTCAGCCATGTTCGCAAAGCGCTCCTGCGGCTTTTTGGCCAGGCAGCGCAAGATCAGTACTTCCAGCGCACGCGGCGCTTCAGGCCATAGCTCCGAGGGCTTGATCGGAGGTTTTTCCAGATGCGCCAGGTAAATTTCCATCGTATCGCCGCCCTTGAATGGCAGCTTTCCGCAAAACATTTCCGTCAACATGACGCCGAGCGAGTAGATGTCCGCGCGTGCGTCGGTCTCATCTCCGGACAGCGCCTCCGGCGCCGCATAGTTCGGCGTGCCCACGAACATGCCTTCTTCGCCGCTTTGAATCTCACCCTTACGCATGGGGCGCGCAATGCCGAAATCCATCAGCTTGGCATTGCCCTGCGGCGTGAGGATCACATTCTCCGGCTTGATATCGCGGTGCAATACGCCCACCTCGTGCGCCGCCTGCAGGCCAGCTGCGATCTGCCGTGCCAGACGCAGTGCAGCCGAATACGGCAGCCTTCCGGTTTGGGCCAAGAGATAGCGCAAGGTCATACCGCGCACAAATTCCATCGAGATAAACGGCGTTTCGTTGACCTCACCAAAGTCAAAGGTGCGCACCACATTAGGATGGGTAATTTTGCGCGCCATCTTGAGCTCGGCTTTCAGCCGGTCCAGCTGAAGTGGATCAATCTTGGATCCAGGCTTGAGCATCTTGAGCGCCACCATGTCATCAAGTTCAACATCGCGCGCCTTGTACACCATGCCCATGCCGCCCGCACCGAGCACGCCCACAATTTCAAAGCGACCGCCGAACCGCATGCCGGGAATGAGCCGGGTCTGGTTCTTGGCGGTCGGATCTTGGCCCGCAAGCGGCGTGGTAACCGACGCGGCTGCGCGCGTGGCATTGAGATCCTCTTCCCCGCTTGGCCGCGCCATATTGGGCGCTGGCAGCTTGACCAAATCGGTCGGCGAGAGAGCGTAGAACTTCTTGCCGCTGACCGCACCCGTGGCGAGTCCACATTCGCGTCCGATCCAAGGCGGCGCATTGCGCGCCAGAGCTGGCGATACCAGCACGGCGCCCGGTGGCGCATCGGCGAGCAAGCGTCGCAGCTGCGTTGCCGCAGTTCCCAAAATGGCGGTTTGCGGTTCCCGATTGGGGACAGTACCAAACACCACCTCACCATCAAGCACCGCGCAGGACGGCGGGACACCGCCGGCAGCAGCGCGCGTCATCAGCTGAGCCACCACCTGGAGCGAAGTCAAATGACTGTCTTGACCGTCGAACGCCATGATTACGCCCGAGCCGGTGGCGTCCAGCAGCTGACCGCCGCGAGCTTTGGTCAGAAGTTCTGCTTCCTGTGCCAGCGCCGCAATCTGGGTCAAAAAGATTCCCTCCTGACCCACTGGCACATCGTGCGCAAAGCGCTTCCATTCCAGGCCAACCAAGGTCGCCTTGATGCGCCGAGGCGCCTGCGCGCGCGCCACAGGCGTAAGCGCTTCACCGCTGGTTTCGGGTAAGAACTTGGCAATTTCGCTGACATAGCCTTCCATGTCCTGCTTTTCGCGCAGGCTGGAAAGCAGCTGATCGAAGCTGTGCGATAAATCCGCAACCTCGTCTGAACCGCCGGTGTCGACCACCACCGAGTAGTCACCGTTGGCGGCTTTCTGCGCCGCAAGGCCAAGGCTGCGCAGCGGACGTACCAGTCCACGCGCGAGAAAATAAGAGGCCAACAGGGCCAGCAAGAGCGTGACCAGCCCGGTGCCTATAACCCAGCGTTGAATCGTAATGAACGCGGCCTGCCCGGTCTCGGAATCGCTCATGGTGACAACCACGCCAAGCGGCTTGCCGTCACCGCCGCGCAGTGCGGCCACGTTACCCACCATGGTGCGGCGTCCAAGGGCGATCAGAACTTTTTCCGCATTGGCCATTTTGCTTACCGCATCCATCATGGCTTGGTCGGTGACCTTGGCTTTGAGCTGTTCGTCAAAAGCGCTTCGGTCTTCGCGCTCCAGCGAGCTGGCGACCAAGTTCATCGCCTTGTTGTCTGCCACAAGAAAGCTGACGTCAGCGCCGCTACTCTCGGCAAAACCGCGTGCCACTTCGTTGGAGACCAAATCTGCCAAAAGCAGGAAACCCACCGTGCGGTCTTTCAGCACGATCGGTGCTGCGGTCGCCTGATACAGCTTGCCACCCTGAGCCCAATATTCCTTCGCGGGTTCAAGCGTATCGATCACGCCTTTCAACAAAGGATCGTCGGTCAAGGATTCAATCACCGCGTCGACCTGATCGGTGCGCGCGACCACCTTGCCTTCGGCATCCAGCACGATCCCAAGATCAAAGCCGTAGGTTTCGCGCCGCTCCCGCAGCAGGTCAGCCATGGACCCACCCACATCAAGCGGCTGCGAAGGCTCAAACGTGTCCGGCACCACTTCGGTGGCCACGGATGCGTCCGCGCTGAAACCAAGCTCATCGGTTGGGGATTGCAGCTCGGAATCCGCACCAAAACCCAGCTCGTCACCGGTGCTGGCGTCGAGGTATTGCGCGACATCGGCGTCCCGTGAGATCACGTTGGTGCGCAGCTCAAGCGAGGCGAAAACTGATTCTTCAAAGCGCTTCCGTACCGTTTCAACGCGCTGAAAATTGCGCTCGATCTCGGCGTCGCCAAGCTTTCGCCCCTGCCACACCGTGACATAAACAGCCGCTGCGAGCGCAACCGCGACCAGCAGTACGGTGACCAGAAAAACTCTCAAAACCAGTGGAAAGCGCATCAAAACCCCGCAGCGGCCGCTCGCACGTGCCGGTACATTTTTAGAGTGAAAGCATTCTGTTGGACGCGAACCTATTCAGAATGGACTATTTTTTGCGCCCGCCCCAATGCATGGCGAGAGCTGGAGGAAGGGCCAAACCACCGGCCAAACAAAGGCCCAGACAGCGGGCCAAACAAAGGACCGGAGAAAGGGCCGGAAGAAGGGCCGGAGAACGAGCTGGAGAAAGGGGAAAGCAGGCAGAAAATCCAACCTCGTGGCGGCAGCAAAATGTCCCATGCTTCGGGGTGACTGCGTGCCATCACCGTCAGTACCCGCCCCCAGCGCGCCGGTATGGCTTGCCGAACTTGTTGAGATGCGGCGGGATACGCCGCTTGCTCAGGTTCAAATCGACCACAAACTGAAGGTTCTTATCCACCGTAACCGCCTTGCGCCAGAGCGTGGCCCGCTCGTGCCAGATGAACAGCTCGCCGTCTCCCGTCGGCAAATTCTTGAGCGCAAAGCGTCCCTGCATATCTGGCTTGGCAAAAAAGGGGCTGTCCAACACCAGAATATGCGCCATCATCGAATGATGAACGTTGCAGTAGACCCGCACCAGACCAGGGCGCTTGAATTGCACTACCTCCTTTTCACCCTGACCGTAGAGCCCGGCATCGAACTCATTGCCGGCCGAGGTTGAGAACGCGTTGTGCAGGATCGGATCGCCGTTCGGGAACTCGACGGAAGCGCCCGCAACGATCGCGAGCGCGTTCGGAGCAAACTGCTTGCGTAGGGTGTTCATCAGCGCAGGCGCTTCAGGCACAGCCAGCGGCACGGGTGTACGCGGACGAAAATAGATCACCGCATCTTGCGCTTCAACCGGACGCAAGGCCTTACCGGCACTATTGGGCTTGATCCGTCCAACGATCTCAAAGCTTGCCGGCGGGCTCGCAGCCGGACTCGCAGGCAGATGCCCTGGCGCGACAGGCGGCGCTACAGACCAAGCAGGTAGGCAAAACAGCAGTGTGAAAAACGTGAGAAAATGCGTCATCGTGCTTTTCCTAGTCGTTGACGGAACAATAACCTTAACTGATCTCAGTGAAAACCATTTACTTCGCGGAACTATGCTCCTTGAGTGTGCTAGCGCAGACCGGCAAGCAGTCCAAATTCTGTCGCCTCCCGGATCATTGTGCGTCGCGCGCACTCCCGTTCGTGAGCGCATACGTCTACACTTGCCACCCCGCAACCTTTTGGGATCCACATGCTCGACCAGACCTGGTTCAGTGAAGCACACGTGCAATCCGGCTCAGCCGTGTCGTTTCGCATCAAGAAACTGGTGCATTCGGAAAAAACGCCCTACCAGACCATCGATATCTATGAGACCACCGACTGGGGCTACTTGATGGCTCTGGACGGCTGCATGATGGTCACGACGCGGGACAATTTTCTCTACCACGAAATGATGTCGCACCCTGCCCTGTTCACGCATCCGCGCGCGAAGAGAGTGGTGGTGATCGGCGGCGGTGACTGCGGGACGCTGCGCGAAGTGCTCAAGCATGAAGAAGTGGAAAGCGCGATTCAGTGCGAAATTGACGAGCGCGTGACGCGCTTGTCCGAGCGCTATTTCCCTGAGCTGTGCAGCGCGAACAGCGATCCGCGCGCCCAGCTCATATTTGGAGACGGCATCGCCTTCATGCGCAATGCTGAGCCTGAAAGCATGGATTTGGTAATCGTTGACTCGACCGATCCCTTCGGTCCTGCCGAAGGCTTGTTTGGACCCTCGTTCTATCAGTCGGTCGTGAAAGCGCTGCGGCCCGGCGGCATCCTGGTGCAGCAGTCGGAATCACCCATGGCGCATCTGCCGCTGATTCGCGAAATGCGCACGCAGATGAAGGGCTCGGGCTTCAGTCACGTGAAAACGCTTTGTTTCCCGCAGCCTTGCTATCCCACTGGCTGGTGGAGCGGGACCATGGCGCGCAAGGGCATCGACTTGAACACCTTCCGAGAGCGTGGCGCGGCGACCAAGAAATTTGAAACCCGCTACTACAACGTGGACACGCACCGAGCTGCGCTCGCGCTGCCCGAGTTTATGCGTCAGGGATTGGGTGAAGCCTGAGCGGTGCAGCGGCCTCATGCCAGACGCCTCACGCTTAACGCAAGGTGCAAGCCGGTCATAGCTGCTTCACAGGCAGACCTGTCGTTGGTTCCAAGGAGAAATTGAATGACCAGAACATTGATTGTGTTGACCGCAGCGGCTTTGCTCAGTGCCTGTACCTGGGTGAAGATCACCGAGCAAGGCAAAGCCGTACGCGTGATCGACAGCGCTCAAGCCGCCCGCTGCATGAAGAAAGGCGAAGTGACCGCTTCGGTGCGGGACGATGTTGGCCCAGTCTCCCGCAATCGGCAAAAGGTGCTAGACGAGGTGGAAACCCTGGCGCGCAATGATGCATTTGAAGTCGGCGCCAACGCGATCGTGCCGATTTCGGAACTGGTGAATGGCGAGCGGCGCTACGCGGCCTACGACTGCGAATAGTTGATTCAGAGCCGCCGTTATCGGCGGCTCTTGCTGTTTGGACTCGAATCAGAGTCCGTAACGAACGCGAACGCTGAACTCGCGGCCGGGCGTATTGAAGCCACGCGTAAGCTCGTAGTCCTCCTCCAGCACATTGTCGACCCGGGTGTCGAGAAACCACCCGGACCGAAACTGGAAGCTCGCGCGCAAATCAAGCAGAGCGTAGCCAGACAGCCGCGTCGAGCCCACATCCAGGCGGGAACTGACGTACTGGGCGGTAGCGCCCAACTGCCACGCTTCGGCAATCGCCCAGTCACTTTCCAGTACGAACTTGCTGCGCGCACGTCGCAGCAGCGGCTGATTGCTGGTGCCGTCTTTGGCCTCCAGCCAGGTGTGCGCAACCCGCCATTCGCTGCCATCCATGTCACTGCGATCCCAGCGCCAGGCCAACTCGGCGCCGACAATATCCGCCCGACGAATATTGATCGCCTGGAAGCGTGGCCCTGAGAACGCGATCAGGTCACGCACGTCGGATTGATACACCACCGCATCCAACGAATGCCGCTCGCCGAGGCTGCTGTACGCGCCCAATTCCAGCGTGCGGGAACGCTCAGGATCGAGCAACGCATTGCCGGCGAAGCTGCCGCCAAACCCCGGCGAGTAAAGCTCATTGAGGTTTGGCGCGCGGAAGCCCTGGCCCCAGGAAAGACGCAGCGTGGTCGTATCCAAAGCGTAACCGAGCGCGAACTGTCCCGTGCCGGTGCTGCCGAAGCCGTCGTAGTCGTCCCAGCGCGCAATGGCGTCGAGCGAGAACGCCGCTTGGCTCAGGGCGTATTTTAGCAGCGCGCCCTTTGAGTTCCGAGTCTCCGAATAGGCAGCAACACGCGCCTGATTGCTGCTGGTCCCGCGATCGCCCAGATAGCTCAGGCCAGCAGTCAGACTTTGCCCAGCGCCCAGCGTCCAGCTGCCGAGCCAGTCGAACTGCTGACGCCGGGTGGAGAACCTTGAATCAAACGCAGGCGTGCTGAGAGCTTCCCGGGTATGACCCACGCGCAGTTCGTGGGAGAGATCGCTGCCGCGCCATTGCAAGGTGACACCGGCACTGCGGAACGCGCTGTCGCTGACACCTTGATCAAACTCGATTTCGTTGTCGGTGCCCAGCCCTGTCAGCCCAAGCTGCCCCCGGTCGCCCAAAGCAAAGCTGGCATGCACTGAAAGCCGATTGCTCTGCACGCCATCGCGATCTGGATTGAATCCAAACCCAGCCTCATTTTGGGCCGAGAATCCGCGTCGGTCACGTCGCGACGCGGCGATATGTACGTTGTTCTCTTCACTGCCAAAGCCCTGCCCGAGCGCAAGCTCCCCATCGCGTTGGCTGCCAGCCGTGAGCTCAATGCTGGGCGCCAAGCCACTGCGAGTAAAGATCTGAATTACCCCGCCGATGGCATCAGAACCGTAGAGTGCGGCCCTAGGGCCGCGCACGATTTCGATCCGCTCAATATGGCTGACCGGCAATTGCTCCCAGGAAAAGCCACCGGTTGTGCTGGAGGCAACCCGCACGCCGTCAAGCAACACCAGGACGTGATTTGAATTGCTGCCGCGCAAGAAGACGCTGGTTTGTCCGCCTGGACCGCCGTTGCGGGAAACGTCCACGCCCACCATTCGGCGCAGTAGTTCCGGGACATCTTGGGCCTGCATGCGGATTAGATCCGCGCGCTCAAGGATTTCAACGCTGGCCAGGCTTTGCTCAATCGTCCTTGGCGAACGTTGTGCCGTGACCGTGACCGGGGCCTGCAGCTTCTCTATGGGACTGGTATTGGCCGACAAAATAGCGGCCGAAAGTAGATTCAAAAACATGTTTTGCTCTCTCAATAGCGAAGGCACTCCCGCCTTCGGAAATGCGGCAGTGCGCCCAAGAAAGAGCCCGAATCGACTGTAGCCTGGAAGCCGCCCGCCGCAGCTTGGTTGCGGGAACTTCCAAAAAACCAACTGCGCGGCCCGATTGCTTCGGTTGCGCGGTGCTCGGACGCCATGGGCACAGATGTGTACCCTTTGGTCCCGCGCGCCGTGCGCCTAGCTCTCGCATCGCTCGCGATGGTGGCTGGAGATTCCCTTCGCTCAAGGCCGGTCTCCGGGCTCACAACGCGGCATCAGCCGCCAGGAAACGCCTTCCCAGATTGCTCTAGTGGCGGGAAGCTCTCGCTTCCATGTTTCAAGGGATGCATTCGCATCCAATTGCTTACCGTTGCGGGGGCAGCGTCCGATTTGCTGGTATCACCAGCTCACGTCCTTCCCGATTATTCCGACCAATCATGGTCGGACACCTCAAGCGAATGCGACTGTATAGCAGCCAAGCTGAGACCGCCAGCGTGGGCTGCGTACCGGTGCAGCGCTTGCGCAGCGGCGCGTCCCGGCGTGAAGAATCCTCGCGCCCGTGAAGAGCGCGAGGACCTGAGTTGCTAGCAAGTAGGCCTGGCTTACTTTCATGGCCCGCAGCCATCCGGGAGTTTACCCCGGTCATTTAGACCGCAGGAAGAGATCTCAGGCCGCCCAGAACCAGATTTCTCGCTACGGTCGAAATGACACAGTGGGGCCACGCCAAGGCCAAACGCCAACTACTCGCGCAACAAGTCAACCCCGTAGCGTTGACCGCGCAGATCCTTCAGCACCATCTTGAATTCACCGCTGCGCAGCGCCGGAGCGCAGAACGCGGCCTCCGCATCCATGCTCACCGGACTGTTGCGAATGCTGGCATCGGACCAAACGCGCAGCCATTCGCCTTGATCATTTTGCGCGAACAAACTCCAGCTGATCAAACAGTTCTGGCCGCGTGCGGCCTCGCACTGATTGCTCGGATTGCCGGCGAAGCGGGCGCTTGCAGCCAAGTGTTTGGCGTCGAAGTCCAGATTCGCTGCTACGGGCGCGAGCGCGAGGTCAACTTCCAGCTCGCGCGGCGGCGCAAGCAGATCGCGGAGATCGTCATCGCTGGCCGCAGCATATCGACTCGGGTCGAGTCGACACGCACGTGCCAGGATCTGGGCTTGGCCCTGAGCTTGGCCCTCCGGAACGGTTTCCACTGACTCATTCAAATCACTGAACACCAGCGTGGATACCACGGGCGTGCGAATGAACGACGGGAACGGCTTGCGGGGATCCCAATTACAGCTCCTCACAGTACCTGTGCAGTTCTTGGACACCGAGCTATCACCAAAGTAACCCGCGTTGAGACGTTCAAAATGTAGGTGCGCGCCGGAACCGCAGCCCGACCCCGGGTAATCGCGATGCAGACCCACGGTGGCGCCGGCCGCAAGCGACTGTCCGTTCACGAGATTCGGCCTGTTCAAATGGCGGTAAAACCACTTGGTGCTGTAGCGGTCGGTAATCTCAAGCTCCCAGCCACACGAACCGTTGAGCGTGGGGCCGCGGGAAACCGTGCCCGCCTCGATCGCAACCGAGGTCATACTGCCGTTGTTGACCAAATCCCAGCCGATATGCGGATTGGTACCAATGTTGCGGCAAACGCACCAATCTGAAGTCGTGAAACCGTTCGGCATCGGCAGCCTCCAGCTCGGACCAAGGCTGTTCTTCACGCTGTTGTAAACCGTGGACGACCAGCGATTCAGAAAACACGCGTTGCCGCCGCCGATCTGGGCGCTGCGGCAACGATCGATCCAAGTCTGCGGAAATGGCCCATAGACCTCGGTACCAAAGCTGCCGGTGACCTCTACGCAGCGGTTGTCGAACGAGGTGTTGGCGCTGGCACCCCGCGGACAGCTCGCGGTGCCACGTACGCTGCGCGCAAAATCTTTCGCCCAACGCTGCACCGGAACGGCAATTCCTGTCGTGCTGGTACCGTTGTAAAACACGCTGACCGTGTTGCTACAGGCGGGACCACCGCCAGCACTGGTGCACTGGTTGGTCATGCCGCGCGTAAACGGTCCAAACGCGTTGTTGGTATCGGTGCAAAACCCTAGGCCGCTGTCAAAGCTGGTGTTCCAAGGACACAGGGCGCTGGCGGCACCCACCCACAGCCAGCCGCCCAAAGCGGCCAAAATTTTAAAATTCATGATTTCCCTCCGTTGCAGTGAAGTTGCTGACTCGCCCCCTCAGGCCGGCCAACAACCTGCGTAAAGTAGAGCGAACGCAATGGCCCGTCTTGCAGAAATTTTCACTTGGCTATCAGGTTTGCTGAAATCATGTTTGTCGAAAACCTGAGCCGAGCTGTTGGTCGCTGGTAGTGGGCGCCGCTGCGGTGCGGCGGAAACCGCCCATTTGCAGTAGATTGCAGCTTCAGCTTTGGGGGCTCTCCAAAAGGTTCCCGGCGACACGCCACAGGCAGATGCCCAACATGCAAGCCATGCAACACCGCGCGCGCAAGCGCTTTGGACAGAATTTTCTGCGCGACACCCAGGTGATTGAGCGGATCGTGCGCACGATTCGACCGCAGCCGGGTCAGCATTGCGTCGAGATCGGCCCCGGACAAGGCGCCCTCACCTTTCCCTTGCTGCAGCAGCTTGGACAGCTCACGGCCATTGAGCTGGACCGCGATCTGGCCGCCTGGCTGCGCCAGTCATCGCCCCGTTACGGTGTGCTCGACCTGATTGAAGCCGACGTGCTGAAGGTTGACTTCACGGCGCTTGCAGCAGGCCGAACTTTGCGCATCATCGGCAATTTTCCGTACAACATTTCCTCGCCGCTGATCCTGCACCTGCTGGCGCACTTGCCGCATTGGAGCGATATGCACGGCATGCTGCAGCGTGAGGTGGTGGAGCGGCTGGCTGCCAGCCCGGATAGCAAGGACTACTCGCGTCTGAGTGTGATCGTGCAGTGCCACTGCCAAGTCGATCTGATGTTCCTGGTTCCCAACACCGCTTTTGAGCCGTCACCCAAGGTTGAAAGCGCCGTCGTCCGCTTGCAGCCATTGGCTGAGCGCCCGGCCCGCGAGGTGCTGATCGAGATTGAGCGCATCGCCAAAGCCGCTTTCTCGCAGCGACGCAAGCAGCTGGCCAATACGCTCAAGGGCGTGCTTGATTTTTCCTTGCTTGAAGAGCTGGCGATTCCCCGCACCGCCCGCGCAGAGCAGCTCAGCGTCGCCCAATATCGCGCGCTGGCCCAAAACAACCTGGCCCGCCGCCCGTCTGGAAGCTGATGCGCGGACTCCGAGTCAAGACAGAGATCTCACGCCGCCCAGAACGAAATTTCTCCCTGCGGTCGAAATGACCAGGCCAGTCGAAATGACCAGGCCAGTCGAAATGACCAGGCCATTAACCGTCATTCTGCGCGGAGCCGCCAGGCGCAGTCGCTCAATCCATAGCAGCAGGTTTCCAAGCATCCTTCCCAGACCCAACCGCCTGAGCACGGCCACCAACTGTCATTCTGCGCGGAGCCGCCGTCTCGTCCTGCGCACTCAGCCTACGGCATGAGCACGATGCAGCCGGTGCTTGCGCGCGACTCCAACGCTTGCTGCGCCGCGGCAGCATCGGCGAGACAATAGCGCGCCGACACCGAAACCTGCACCCCATCGGCAAGCACTGCAAACCAGGCCGCGGCCGAAGTTTCTAACTCACCGCGCGTGGCCACGTAATCAGCCAGCTTCGGGCGGGTTAGAAACAGCGAACCTTTGGCCGACAGCGTGAGCGGATCGATCGGATTTGGCCGCCCTGAGGCGTTGCCGAACGCAACCAGCATGCCGCGCGGCTTGAGCACTTCAAGCGAGCGGTCCAAAGTGTCCTTGCCAATCGAGTCATACACCACTGAAACGCCGCGGCCCTGGGTTATGGCGAGCACTTCGGCGACGAAATCGCGCTCCCGGTAAAGCACAACATGGTCGCAGCCCAACAGCTTGGCCTGCGATGCTTTTTCCGCACTGCCCACGGTTCCTATCACGGTGGCGCCCAAGCGCTTGAGCCACTGCACCGCGAGCGAACCAACGCCACCCGCAGCGGCGTGAAACAGCACCACATCGCCGGCCTTGACCGGGTAAGTGCGGCGCAGCAAATACTCACAGGTCATGCCCTTGAGCAAGCTTGCTGCGGCCTGCACATCACTGACGTGGTCAGGCAGCTTCAGCAGCTTGGCCGCCGCAACATTGCGTATTTGGGTATACGCGCCGGTGCCAGCGGTGCAGTACGCGACGCGATCACCTGGCGCAAAGCCATGCGCATCCGATCCCAGCGCCACGACGATGCCAGCAGCCTCCTGCCCCAAAACCCCGGGCAGCGGGATTGGATACAGACCGCTGCGATGGTAGGTGTCAATGAAATTGACCCCGATCGCCGTCTGCTGCACCTGTACTTCACCCGCAGCGGGCGCGCTAACCGGGCTGGCTTCGAACCGCAGTTGCTCCACGCCGCCGAAGGCGTGGATGCGAATCGCGAGGTTTTGATTCGCGCGGTTTCGATTCACTCGAAAAATTTCTTCTCTTTCGCGTAGGTGAAGGCCTGCTGGCGCGTCACCAGGCCACGCTTGACCAGATCAAGCATGCACTGGTCAAGCGTTTGCATTCCCACGTTGGAGCCGGTTTGAATGGAGGAATACATCTGCGCCACCTTGTCCTCGCGGATCAGGTTTCGGATCGCCGGCACCGCAACCATGATTTCATGTGCAGCAACGCGGCCGCCGCCGACTTTCTTGAGCAGGGACTGCGAGATCACGGCGCGCAGGGATTCCGAAAGCATGGAGCGCACCATCGGCTTCTCGCCCGCCGGGAATACGTCAATCACGCGGTCGATGGTTTTTGCCGCCGAACTGGTATGCAGAGTGCCGAACACCAAGTGTCCGGTTTCCGCGGCCGTCAACGCCAGTCGAATTGTTTCCAGATCGCGCAACTCGCCGACCAGAATGTAGTCCGGATCTTCGCGCAGCGCCGAACGCAGCGCCTCGGTAAAGCCGTGCGTATCGCGATGCACTTCACGCTGATTGATCAGGCACTTGTTCGAGGTATGGACGAACTCGATTGGGTCTTCAACGGTAAGGATGTGCGCGTATTCATTCTTGTTGATGTGGTCGATCATCGCCGCCAGCGTGGTCGACTTACCCGAGCCCGTCGGACCGGTGACCAGGATCAGGCCCTGCGGCTGGTCGATCAGCTCGCGGAAGATCTTCGGAGCCTGCAGGTCTTCCAGCGAAAGGATTTCAGACGGAATGGTACGAAACACGCCGCCCGCACCGCGGTTCTGGTTGAACGCATTCACGCGGAAGCGCGCAAGCCCAGGAATTTCAAACGAAAAGTCGACTTCGAGGAACTCTTCGTAGTCGCGTCGCTGCTTGTCCGACATGATGTCGTACATCAGCGAATGGACCTGCTTATGCTCAAGCGGCGGAATATTGATCCGGCGCACATCGCCATCGACCCGGATCATGGGCGGCAGACCGGCCGAGAGGTGTAAATCGGAGGCCTTGTTCTTGACTGAAAACGCCAACAGTTCGGCAATATCCACTGATCACTCCGCATCACCCAGGAAGTCCCGCAGTTTGTCCCAAAGCTAGCGGCGAAGGAAGCGTTTTTAGCGGTTCAGGCCCGGGGCTTGGCTTGCGAGCGTGAGTAGGCGCGCTGGCGGCGCGAGCAACCAATCTCGGCCTTGCAGCGCGCATATGCCGCGCGCAAGGCTGGGAGGATGGACGCAGGTTTCGACGCGCTCATCAGCATGCCCGCGTGCTGGCCCAGTGCTGGTTTCACTGCCAGAATGCGGCGCTTGCATCCCAGAGCATTTCCTCATGCGCGGACGAACCACCACTGGCCTTGGCCCGATTGTCCGGGTCTTGTGCGCTGTTTGCCTGCTGTTTGGCTATTCCGGGGGCGGATATGCAGGCAGCTTTACGGTCGGCGGCACGCTTGCCGGACTTGCAGGTGGACAGAGCGTTCGCCTTGGGCTCAACAGCGAACAGGAACTCCTGCGCACCAGCAGCGGCAGCTTCACGTTCCCCACCGGCTTGGCATCGGGAGTGCACTACGTGGTGCGCGTGCTGGTGCAGCCTGCCGGCCAGTATTGCCAGATCAGCGCCGGCAACGGCACGCTTCAAGGCGCCAGCGTGAGTAACGTGAACGTGCAGTGCAACGCCGCGCTGGTCAATCAGGTCAATGTGCTTGGCCCGCCGCGCGCACTTGCGCCCGGCGAAACCAGCGTGGTGCGGGTACAGATTGCCGGCGGCAACAACATTTTGGGCGGACAATTCCGCCTGTGCGTGCCCGGCGCTGAGCTCACGTTTGGCACCCCAGAGATTCCACCCGAGCTAAACGGACTCAATTGCGGCATGGTGACGGCGGGAAACTGTCCGGCAGGTACTTCAGTTGGCGTGAGCTGCATTGGCATATCGTTTGCGGGAAACTGGACCTTACCGGCCGTGGCGCGCTTTCCGGTGCAGATTGCCGCCGGCGCGAGCACGGGCACCAAGCCAGTCCTGCTCAGCAGCACTCCGCCGCCCCTTTTTACTAACGCCATGGCCGACGAGCTGGTACCGAGCTCCCACTCGGGAAATCTCTACGTTGGCGTACCGATTCCAGCCAGCCTGGGTCTGATTGCACCGGCCCGCGCAAGCCAGAGCCAAAGCGCCAGTGTTGCGCTGCAAATCAGAGGCTCGAACGTCAGCGGCGCCAATGTTCGGGTGTGCTTTGACGAGTCCCGCCTGCAGTTTGCGGTGCCCATCATTCCGGCCTCGCTCAATGGCTTGGTTTGCAGCCTGCAGGGGGTCGATCAGTGCTTGGCGCCGAGCACACGCAGCCTGCACTGCCTGGGTGGTCAGGCAAGCCATTGGGCCACTCCGCAAACGCTGAGCCTGCCGTTTCAGGTGCGCGTGAACGCAAGCTTGGGCCTGACCCGGGTGCAAGTGCTAACCGGGGCCAGCCTGCTGGTAAGCGGATCCAGTAGCCCGGTGAATGCTCCCGAGCAGCAGATCGAGCTGCTTAGCGACGCTCTGTTTCGCGACGGTCTGGAACCGGCAGCAGCGTCAATCGACGCTGCGAAATTCATCGCTTTTGCTTTTAACCAGCCGTAGCGCAAGCTGCTCCGGCAGGGCTTTGGTCAAGGCGCGCACGAACTGGTTCCAGCGCCCCGGGACGCAGATCACTTCACCCTGCTCAACGGCCTGGATGCCGCAACGGACCACGGTTTCTGCGTCCTGCCACATGAATCTTGGCAAGCGCGAGACTTTTGCCCGCGTTGCGTTCACGTCATGAAACTCGGTGTAGGTAAATCCTGGGCAAAGCGCTGACACGTTCACGCCGCTGCCCTCAAGCTCTTGCGCGAGCGATTGCGAAAAGCGCACCAGATAACTCTTCACCGCGCCGTACAAGGTGTGACCGGCCGTACTCGGGACCAGACCCGCCAAGGATGCGACGTTCACCACCCGGCCATAGCCGCGCTTTTGCATGCGCGGCAGCACCAGATGGGTCAGCCGAGTGGGCACTTCGAGCAAAACCCGCAAGAACGCCTGATGCTCTTCCCAAGTGCGCGAGCTGAATGTTCCGGTGAGACCGTAACCTGCGTTGTTGACCACCCAATCGAAGCGCCAGCGCTGGGCCGACATGGCGGCTTCCAACTGGTCTACCGCGTCCGGGAGCGACAGATCAAGCGCAAAACAGCTCACTTTCACCTTGTGCTCCGCGCTCAGCGTTTCAGCGAGCGCTTCCAGGCGGTCAAGGCGACGCGCACTCAGCACCAAGTCGATGCCCTTGGCTGCCAGCTGTTTGGCAAACTCCATGCCAAGTCCGGCGGATGCGCCAGTAATCAATGCCAATGGACGCTTTGCCATGTGTATTCCTTCTTGAAATCAACACGCCGCCCGCGTGCCTGGGTGAGGATCGCTATGGCCTGTCATCTTAAGCGAAGAGAGAGATTGGATTTTTCCCTGTCATCTTGAGCGACGGGAGAGATTAGAATTTTTGGCCAGAATTTTTGGCCAGAATTTTTGGCCATTCATCTCAACCGCAGGCAGAGACCTGCAATTTTGGCCTGTCATCGCAACCGCAGGCAGAGATGTGCAATTTCTAGCCTGTCATCGCAACCGCAGGCAGAGACCTGCAATTTCTCGCCTATTTTGGCCTGTCATCGCAACCGCAGGCAGAGACCTGCAATTTCTCGCCTATTTTGGCCTGTCATCTCAACCGCAGGCAGAGATGTGCAATTTCTAGCCTGTCATCGCAAACGCAGGCAGAGACCTGCAACCGCCCAGAACGAGATTTCTCCCTGCGGTCGAAATGACAAAGAAGGTCGAAGTAGCAAAGAAGGTCGAAACAACAAAGAAGGCCAGACCGCCATCACTGGTCAAAATGACGAAGCCGCCCGAAGCGACACCGCCACCCACGGTCATTCGGCTCGGAGCCGTTAGGCGCAGTCGCAGAATCCATCGCGTCAGATTTCGACGAAGCTGAACCAGTGCCAAGCCAGCCGTCGTGGCACGGAGCCACCACAGAACATAAAACACGACGTGAGGATCGCATCTCCTGTCATCTCAACCGCAGGCAGAGATGTGCAACCGCCCAGAACGAGATTTCTCCCTGCGGTCGAAATGACAAAGAAAGTCGAAATAACAAAACCGGTCGAAATAACAAAACCGGTCTTGGCGCAGCCATTGCCTGCCGCTTCTTTACTGGGCCGGTTTGACGAAGCGCAGCGTCATGCGATCGCTTTCGCCGATCGCGACATACTTGTCACGATCAACCTCACCGTTGGTCAAGGTCGGCGGCAAGGACCAAACGCCATTCTCGTAGTCTTTGGTGTCGTTCGGATTGGCGTTGACCTCGCTCTTTTCAGCCAGCTCAAAACCCGCGTCAGTGGCCAACTTGATCACCGTATCCTCAAGGATATAGCCCTTCTTGCCGGCCGCTTCAGCATCACTGCCTGGGTTGGCTCGGTGATCCTCAACGCCCAGCACGCCGCCTGGCTTGAGCACCTCGAAAAAGGCCTTGAACATCGCAGGCTGATTTTCGTTCCAGTTATGAACATTGCGGAACGTCACCACCATATCTGCCGAACCCGCAGCACCCAAAACCGGCTCTTTGCTTGCGAAGGTCATGGTTTCGGAACCACCAAACGTTCCTTGATCAGCCTTCAGCTTGTCGCTGAAACCTTGATTGGCGTTCGTGAAGAACTCCTTCGCGCGGTCGGAGCTGGCAGTCGCCGGGTCAATCAATGCCACTTTCAACTTGCCTTGGTCCTTAAGCAAAGGCGCCAGCACTTCGGTATACCAGCCTGCGCCCGGCGTGATCTCGATCACCGTCATCTCCGGCTTGAGGCCGAAAAACATCAGCGTTTCCTTCGGATGCCGGTGCGCATCACGCGCCTTATTCGTCTCAGAGCGGTGTGCGCTCGCCAACACAGCATCGACCTTCGCAGCCCACGCCGCGGCCGGATCCGCCGGAGCAACAGCCGGCGCCGGTGCCATCACTACTGGGGTTTTGGCAGCATCCGCGGCAGGCGGTGGTGCATCCGATTGACAGGCAATAAGGGCAAACGCCAGGGGTGCCAACAACAATTTTGGACTCATGAAAACCTCCGAACAGGGATGATGAGGGGTGAAGGCTAGCACTAGTATTTGCGAAAATAACGTAGAAAGCGCCACGGCGCGCGCTATTTTGCGCTGTTGAAGGCGGCCATCGACGCATCGTGAATGCCCCTGGCCGCGCAACGGGCTTCGGGCACCCCCGTCGAGCCCAAAAGCGCGCCACCAGCCGCGTGCCATTGCGACACCGAAAACACGGCCACCGGCCGAGCGCCCCGCTGGAAAACAGGTCCACTGGCCGCATGCCCTTCGGGCAAACATGGCCGCCGGCCGCCTGCCATGTTGGAGCGCGATTCATCGCGTCCGAATACGCTTGAGGCAAGTTCCGCTGCTTGGGGCGCCTTAAAGAGTCATCGTGTGCCGACCCAACGCGGGCCCTTCAATGTTGCGACCGGCTCAGCATAGGTTGAACGGACCGAACGAGCATTCAGCCGGTGTCATTCGCGCGCAGGAAGGCCTCGAAATCATTCACTTCCAGCGGGCGTGCAAACAAAAAGCCCTGCCCGTACTCGGCCCCCAAGGCGGAAAGAAACTGCCACTGCTGCTGCGTTTCCACGCCTTCGGCGGTGACCCGCACGTTGAGTGCGCGCGCCATCTGCACGATCACTTCGCACAGGCGCGAATCCACCGGATTGATCGGAATCCCCTGCATGAATTTGTTGCTGATCTTGAGCCCCTGCACGGGAAAGCGGCGCAGTAGGCCAAGCGCGCTATAGCCCTCACCGAAGTCGTCAATGCACAGCCGCACTCCGAGTCGGTGCAAGGCATCCATGGTTGCATTCACTTCTGGAGAATCCTCGATCAGCGCGCGCTCGGTGAGTTCAAGCTCAAGCGAGCTGCCGTCCAGGCCTTGGTCAAGCAGCGCATCCGCCACATCGCCTTCAAAACGGTCGCTAAGGAACTGGCGATACGAGATGTTCACCGCGATGTGGTCCAGCTTGAGTCCAGATCGGCGCCAATCGCCAAGCTGCCGACAGGATTCGCGCAGCACAAAATTGCCGATCTGCACGATGTCCCCAGTGGTCTCTGCGTGCGGTATGAAGATATCGGGCGACATTTCACCCAGCACTTTGCTGTTCCAGCGCAGCAAGGCTTCCGCGCCCACCACGCGCCCCGATTGCAGGTCCAGTTTCGGCTGATACACCACGCGCAATTCGTGATTTTCGAGCGCTTTGCGCAGCTGGGTTTCAATCAGCAGCTCGCGCTTGAGGGTGTTTGCCAGATCGGCCGAGAACGTCTGCCAGCGATTTCGTCCGCGCCGCTTGGCTTCCTGCATCGCAGCGTCTGCGTGTCGCAACAGATCTTCGGCGATCTTGCCTTGGTTGGGATAGCGCGCCAATCCAATCGATGCCGTAATCAAGAAATCTTCACCGCGGTCCACGAATGGACGCTGGAAAGCACGATGGATGCGTTCCGCAATCTGGGTCAGCAAGTCGTCGCTTCGCACTTCGGGCAGCAGTGCGGCAAATTCGTCGGCGCCGATCCGCGCCACCAAACAAGACGCCGGCACATTGTTGCGCAGGCGCTGTCCGCAGGCGGAAATCAAACGATCGCCCGCGGCGTGACCCAGCAAGTCATTGAGTACCTTGAAGCGATCGAGGTCAACGAACACCACTGCCGGACCGTGCGCAAGGCTGGCAGCATCAATCGCGCCGCGCAGGCTGCGCAGAAAAGAATCGCGATTGGCGAGCCCGGTCAGAGTATCTTGCTCGGCACGACGCTTCAGCCGCTCTTCTTCCAGCTTCTGGGCAGTCACATCGCGCACCACGCCGGTAAAGCGCAGCAGCGTGTCGTCCGAGACGTGCGGTCGCGCCAGCACGCGGACCCAACCCGGTTGACTGCCGGACAGCGTCACGCGCAATTCCACATCCACCGGCTGGCGATCGCGGATCGCTTGCCGAAGCACGCTGAGCGCCCGTTCTCGATCATGCCCTCGGATCAGGGCAAGCAAACTGCCCCCTTCGACCGCTTTATTGGCCGCAACTAAGCCGAACATGCGGTAGCCCTGTTCGGTCAGAAAGACCGTGCCGTCCACCATGTCGTATTCAAACCCAGCGGCATTGCCGAGCCGCTGCGCCTCGTCGAACAATTCCGCCGAGCGCTTGAGTTCGGTCACATCGCTAAAGGCAGAAATGACCTGACGGACCTCCCCGGTGATCGGATCCAGCTTGGGGTAAACCGCCATCTTCAACCAGATCATCCGGTGACTTTGGGCGCTGATCAAGCCAAGCATGGTCGATTCGATGGCCACACGCGTCCTGAGCGCAACCGCTTGCGGTCGATCGTTCCAGGCAATCGCCCTACCCGAAGCATCGCAAACGCGCACGCGTGCGAAATCGGCCTCAGCAAACTCGGCACTGACGCCCAAGGGTTCCAGAATGCGCTTTGCCGCATTGTTGACAAGCAAGGTCTGCAGGCTCTTGTCCTGGATTACGATGCCGTGATCCAGGGAATTGAGCATTTCGCGCAAGAGCGACTCGGATTTCTGCAGCGCCTCGCGGTTCAAATTCTGGCGGCTGAGCTCATGCACGACCGCAACAACCCGAATCTGCCCCTGATCTTCCAGGAGCGCTGAGCGGACCTCCACCTGGATCAAATGACCGTCCGCGTGGCGGTTCTCGGTCTCCACCACATCCACATTGTCGAATGACATTCGGCGCTGGACGTTACCCATATGATCAAGCGGTAAACTTGGATTGAGATCAAACACCGTGCGGCGGCGCAGATCCTCAGGGCTGTAGCCGAGCAGCTTGGACGCCGCCAGATTGCCATCCATGATGCGTCCGCTCTGATCTAACACCATGACCGCGCTTGGAATGGTGTCCCAAAGGCCACGCGAGCGCGATTCAGAAAGGCGTGCCAGCTCGGTCATGCGTTCCAGATCAAACTTGAGTTGATTCGCTTCGTCCTTGGGCTGGCGCCCTGCGTTGATCGCATCAAGCAGGCAGTCAAGTTCCAGCGCCAAGGATTCGGCCAAGCGCTCAAGCGCGCTCTGGACATGAAAACTCATACGGATTTCCCTTCGCTTTCGTCCAGACCGTGCAGGGGGAACGGCGCCTTGGTTTGCACGATAAACCCCTGCCTGCGTAAGAATCGAGTCAGTCCGGCGGCGCCCATGCGCGAGCCACCCAGACCCGACGCCTTGAAAGACTGCTTTTCCACTTCCTGCGTCACGCTGGTCAATGCGGCATCGTTCACGCTGATGGCTCCGGCCTCAATGTGCTCGGCAAACTGCTGCGCGTGCGCAAGATCTGGCCCGAAAACAGCCGCCGAAAGCCCGAACTCGCTGTCATTTGCAAGCTGGATCGCCTCATTCTCGTCGCGGAAAGACATCACCGGCAGCACTGGACCAAAGGTTTCCTCACGCATGACCCGCATCTGGTGGTTGACGTCGACAAGCACCGTAGGGCGCAAATACCTGCCGCCTCCCAGCTCCTCGATCGTGCCACCGCTTAACGCCTGGGCGCCATGCGCGAGCGCATCCGCCAGCTGAGCCGCCACGATATCGGCTTGCGCGCGCATGATGAAGGGGCCAAGTTGCCCACGCGTTACGTCCGGAAAGTTCAGCTGGATGGCTTGCGCTTTGCGCGTCAGTGCGCGCACGAAGTCAGCAAAGATAGAGGCATGCACATAGATGCGCTCAATCGACTGGCAGGCCTGCCCGGTTGCCTGCACGCTGGCGCGCAGCGCACAGTCGGTCGCGGCGTCGATATCGCTGCCGGCCAGCACCACCAGCGGGTCCTTGCCGCCCAGCTCAAGAAAGCATGGAATGAAGCGCTCGGCACAGGCGCGATACACGGCGCGCCCGGTCCGAACGCTGCCCGTGAAGCACACCATGTCAACCTGCTCAATCAGCGCAGCACCCGATTTCCCGTCCCCGGCAACAAACTCGCATACTTCCGCAAGCTCGGGAATCTGCGCCAGAGTTGCCCGCAGCGGCGACAAAAAACGGGGCGTGACTTCAGATGGCTTCACCAGCACAGCACAGCCCGCAGCTAAAGCCGGTACGGTGTCGATCAGCGCCAACAGCAGCGGAAAATTCCAAGGACTGATCACGCCGATCAGCGCGTAGGGTCGATAGCGGCTGTAGTACTGCAAACTCGGAATATGCGCCGACACCTGGACGTCGCCGTCCTTGAGCAGCGCCGGTGCCAGTGTCGCCCAGCGCCGCAACATGGCAATGCAAAGCTCGATCTCACGCGCGGCAAGCGCATCGCGCCCCGTATCGGTGCGCAACGCCGCATGCAGATCGGCGCGGGCATCGAAGATGGCGCTGGCCCACCGCTCAAGGCAGGCCGCACGCTGCGCCGGTGAAAGCGCGCGCCAGCGCACCTGCGCCAGACGCATGGCGCTCGCCTGGGGAGCAATTTCATCGGCATCAAGCGCGAGCAATTCGGCGTCCTGCTGTCCTGTACGCGGATTGATGACCGGCAGTGCTCGCATGCGATTTTCTCTCAAACGGGCTGCAATCGTACTCGCAGTGAAGGGCAATGTAGGAAGGGCCAAGCGCAGGCTACCAGTCTTGCTCCTCAAGCTGGCTACAATTGCCGCCCGAGCGATCCGAAACCAGCCCATGGAGCAACCGATGCAGTCCGCAATCCCAACCCTCGATATGCGACGCCTAGTCACCGATCGCACCGAATTTGTGGCTGAACTCGGTGCGGCGTACCGGGAGTTTGGCTTTGTTGCAGTGAGTCATCACGGCATCACGCAGGCGCTGATTGATCAAGCCTACGCCGGCTTTCAGGCATTCTTTGCCCTGCCGACCGAAACCAAGCTGCGCTACCACATGCCTGGCAGCGGTGGCGCACGCGGCTACACCGGATTCGGGATTGAAACCGCCAAGGACAGCAAGCACCCGGATCTAAAGGAATTCTGGCACGTAGGTCGCGAGTTACCGGAAGGTCATCGCTATCGTGAAGTGATGCCAGCCAATCTTTGGCCGACCGAAGTGCCCCACTTCAAGGACTTTGCCTACGGCCTTTACGAGGCCCTTGATCAGCTTGGCTTGAGCATGCTTGCCGTGATTGCCGAGCACTTGCATCTGGGCACCGATTTCTTCAATGACAAAGTCAACCTGGGCAATTCGATCCTGCGCCCGATTCACTACCCTCCGATCGCCGACCCGAGCACCCAAAGCGTGCGCGCCGGCCAACACGAGGACATCAACTTCATCACCCTGCTCATTGGCTCAAGTGCGGAAGGCCTGCAGCTGTTGCGGCGCGATGGCTCCTGGCTGCCGGTCACCACGCAAGGCGATGCCATCGTGTGCAATATCGGCGACATGCTGCAGCGTCTGACCAACCACGTGCTGCCCTCGACCACCCACCGGGTGATCAATCCGCCGGGCGAGAAGGCACGCAAGCCGCGCTATTCGATCCCATTCTTCCTGCATCCAAATCCCGACTATCTGATCGAATCGTTACCCAGCTGCGTCAGCGAGGAGCGCCCGAATCGCTATCCCACGCCGATCACCGCGCACGATTACCTGCTCGAACGCCTGCGCGAAATACGCTTGATTTAGCCTGTAACTCATTCAGCCTTGACTGGCAAGGCGGCTCCGAAGCGTGGCTGCCAAGGATGCCGCGGCCCAGGATGCCGGCCAAGCATGCCGGCCCAGGATGCCGGCCAAGCATGCCGGCGGCATGCGCAGCGCATCAATCGGGGCTCAAGGCCAAAAGCGCGCAGGCAGCCGCACGCCGCGTACGGGCGCGATTGATCGCGTCCGAACAGGCTGGCCGATCTGTCTGGCCGATCTGTCTGGCCGATCTGTCTGGCCGATCTGTCTGGCCGATCTGTCTGGCTCAGCCGCAAGCAAAGTAGGGGCGCGATTTATCGCGTCCAAACAGAATGGATGTATGTACTGACATGACCCACACCTCAAACCAGCTCAACCTGCTGCCGAGTCTGCCAAAGCATCCAACAACCCCGCGAAGTTTCGCCACTCGACGCCATTTGCAATGGCCTCTTCAAATCGAAAAAATCGCTTTTTTGGACCCGTCCAAGACTTGGTTCTTCCCGCTCTGCCCCCCAACGAGCCAAAAACCGGTTTGCGGTTTCGAGCCTCCAGGTTTTGGACTGCGCCGAATCAAACAGGGTGTTTGATCCGGCCTAGTCCAACGCTAACTGACGCGTTACGATGCTTGCGCAGCGTGCGAAAGCGCGCTTTTGTCAGCGCCTAATTACCTTCAAAACCGTTGCGAAATAGGTTGTTGGTCAACGGCGCTTGCAGCGTCACGTTGCGGCCCGCTGTGGGCTGGCCGTCTGTTTCGCTGCGGAAATTCTCGGATTCGTAATTGTAAAGCGCACCGATTGCCACCGTAGCACCTGCGAAATTGGGCAGCAAAAGCGGGCAAGAACCCTCAGCAATAAATGGCCCAGCGGCGCTTGGTGCCAGTACGGCCGTGCAGCGATATAAAAATGAACCGCCCGATAGCCCCGAAACAATCGCCACCGTGCCGCGCGGGCGGAACGGCCCCAGCGCCTGCATGCGCACCCGATACACGTTTGCTACGCCGGCGAAGACGGGTTCGTTGCCAATAAAGTTGAGCTGACTCACATAGCGGCTAAATTCGCTGCTGCCTTGATCGTTGTCTGCGCTAGCGGAAGCGATGATGATGTCGTTTGGCACCACCGTAATGCCCGCTGGCACTACAAAATCAATCTGCTTAGCACTGCCAGCTTGAGCGGCTTGATAACTGTCGCGCCCGATAAATTGGCTGGGGTTATTGCCAATGCCAGCTTTGTAGAATTCTACCGTCAGAGGATAAGTGGTTTGAGCAGCGCTGCTGGCAATCGAATAGTTCAAACGCACGCTGCCTTGCGCGGGGGAATCCGGTGCGAAGCTCGTAATTTGCGGTCGTGTGGGGTGCAGCACGCCAGCATTTTGCCGACCAATCACTAAAAACGCTTGGTTGGCTAGGAAGGTGTTTCCGCGAACGCTGGTATTGATTGGATTGATAATAATGCTGTTAACTTGATTGCCAACAAATAAGTTGCCTTCACCCGCTGCTATGCCGCCGACTTTGGCGCGTCGAACGTCTAAAACGCTTTCAGAGCCTATATTAATCACCGGAATCACAATCGGCGTTTGCCCGTCAGCGCCCATACCAAAGTAGTTGCCAAAAATGCGGGTAGTCGTCGGCCCGGTTCCGGGGTTCGAGCTAATGACCGCATTTACTGAGCGGGCGAACACATTTTTTTGCGCGGGCAATATG
>Ga0163144_10002588_pt1 | contig 41546 bp, 29 predicted proteins | sample OliLak19BULKMAT1_FD_123175 | JGI IMG/M metagenome (GOLD analysis project Ga0163144, IMG submission 123175) | Freshwater microbial mat bacterial communities from Lake Vanda, McMurdo Dry Valleys, Antarctica - Oligotrophic Lake LV.19.BULKMAT1 | ecosystem: Environmental > Aquatic > Freshwater >...
CCGAGGATGGCGCTGATCGTGCCGGAGTCGGTCAGGCTGTAGGACGAGCCGGTGAGGACGCCGGTGGAACTGGTGATACTGCCGCTGGAGATCGTGACGGCGCCGACGGTGTCGCTGTTGGTGCCGAGGGAGAGCGTGCCGCCGTTGACGGTGATGTCGCCATCGAGGGCGTCGGTCGCGTGACCGAGGGCGAGCGTGCCGGCCGTGACGGTGGTGAGGCCGCTGTAGGTGTTGGCACCGGAGAGGGTGACGGTGCCGGCGCCGGTTTTTGTCAGCGTGCCGGAGCCACCGAGGATGGCGCTGATCGTGCCGCTGTCTGTGAGGCTGTAAGACGTGCCGGTGAGGACGCCGCTGGAGCCGGTGATGCTGCCGCTGGAGATCGTGACGGCGCCGACGGTGTCGCTATTGGTGCCGAGGTCGAGGGTGCCACCGTTGACGGTGATGGCGCCATCGAGGGTGTCGGTCGCGTGGCCGAGGGCGAGCGTGCCGGCAGTGACGGTTGTGAGACCGCTGTAGGTATTGATGCCGGAGAGGGTGACGGTGCCGGCGCCGGTTTTGGTGAGCGTGCCGGCGCCGCCGAGAATCGCGCTGATCGTGCCGCTGTCGGTGAGCGAATACGACGTGCCGGTGAGCACGCCGGTGGAGCCGGTGATGCTGCCGCTGGAGATCGTGACGGCGCCGACGGTGTCGCTGTTGGTGCCGATCGCGAGGGTGCCGCCGTTGACGGTGATGGCGCCATCGAGGGTGTCGGTGGCGTGACCGAGGGTGAGGGTGCCGGCAGTGACAGTGGTGAGGCCGGTGTAGGTGTTGACGGCGTTGAGCGTGAGACCGCCCGTGCCGATCTTGGTAAGTGCACCGCTGCCCGTGATGATGTTGGTGCTGGCGAGCGTGAGGGTGCCGGTGGAGACGTCGAAGGTGCCGCCGCTGCCGCCGAGCGTGATGCCACGATTGGCGTCATCGATGCTGAATGAGGCGGTGGTGCGCAGCGTGCCACCGTCTAAGGTTAGCTGGTTGGCGGTAAAAGCGCCGGGGTTGCCACCGAGGCGATCTTCGGCCGCGATGGACAAGGTGCCGCCGGTGAGGTTGGTGATGCCGGTATAGGTGCTGGTGGCGCCAAGCGTCCAGTTGCCCGCGGTCACTTTCACGCCGCCGGTGCCTTGGATGCTCGTCGACACATTGCCGTTGCCGGAACCGATGCCGTTGAGGGTGATCGCAAAGCCACCATTGGTGATGCGGTTTGGGTTGATGGTGAGGTCGCCGGAGCCGTCGACGCTGAAGGCGGTGGCGGCGGCGAGGGTGATGCGGAGACTGCTGGCGTTGCCGACGGTTTGGGCGGCCGAGCTGGAGGAGACAATGCCGTTTGCGGAGTTCAGCGTGAGCGTCGTCGCGGTGCCGCCCTTACTGAGCACATAACTGATCGGAGTCGTCGTGCCGTTGAAAAGAATGCCGGCGATGCTGTAGCTGTTATTGACGGTGACGGTCGTGGTGGAGCCCGAGGATTGGTTGAAAACGGCCGTCTCGGTGGACGTATTGGGGACCGTGTTGCTCCACGATGCGGATGACCAATTGTTGCTGCCCGCAGTCTGATAGACGGTGTTTGTCTGGGCGGCCAGTTCGGGCCGGAGCAGGCTGAGCGCCGCCAGGAAAATCGCCGCCCGGATCGCTCGCCCGCGGGCGTGTCCACATCGTGGATATGCCGGGGTGGAAGGGAGCGGGTGCATGGGCGGAACGAGACAGGCGGAAAACTGCCACACGGGCTTGGGAAGGTCAATTAGTTTTTTAGGGGTTAAACCCTAGTTGCGGCGAGGCGCAGTGGACAGCGTTTCGCTCTTGGGATCGGGAGCGCCGACTTCGCTAAACGGCACGGATGAGTGCTTCTTGAGGATCCGCCATCGTGAAACGATGGCTCGGCCGCCGGGGCGGTGTTGCCAGGGTGTTGCAGGAAGGCTGCAGCGCGCCAAATCGGGGAGATCGGGCGCGAAAACGGGGCCAGGGACATGTGCGGGAGCCGCCACGGGCCGCGTCTCGGAGAGTGCGAATGGGTGGGGCGCGGGGCGGCGGCAATCGGCAGGGTCGCGCTGACTTTGTTTTTCGGATACGGCGGAGAAGGCGGCCTCTTCTGCCTATGAAAAAGGGGCGGCCGGCCTTTTGGCCCGCGGCCCGTTTCCGGGTGCATCCAGAATTCAACGACAGGGAGAGGCGGGCGGTTTTTCCGCCGGCGAGCAGGTCCGATCAGGCCTGTTTGGATGTCCGTTTGCTGCGAGCCAATGGCGGTGGGAGAGCCGAAATCGGTCAAGGTCTTTGCGTTGGCGGCTGATAGGGGAGGTCGGCGTATTGCGTATCGCTTGCCGGAAAAACACGTAGGAGGGTGTTTTAGGGTAGACATGTGAGGTGCTTACCCTATGAGTGGGGTCGCTCCTTTTGCCGTTTCTCCCACCGCTATAACGTCATGTTACCCTTCGCGCTTCCCTTCGCAGTCCGTTCCGGACGCATTTTCGCCAGTTTGGTTGCGAGTTTCGTCGTGCTGGGCGCGTCCGCGACGTTGCGGGCGGTCGATCCGGTTGCTGCGCCGATTATTTCCTATAACCCGACCATCACGCAGGTGCAGGGTCAGTTGCCGATCAGCACCGCTTACCCGATCGAACTGATGCTCGTGGTGCCGAACGGAAGCAGCCTGACAATGCCTTTTCCCGTGACGCTCGCCGTCAGTTCGACAACCCGGCCTGACACTGTTTTGGAGAGTGCTGTCGCCGATTTCGTCAAGCTCTATAATGCTCCGGGTGATCTTGTTGCCATCACTGATGCGCTGTTCTCAGGACCAGGCGTGGTGGATGCGGATTTTCCGGATGCACTGGTCTATCGGAAAACGATGCACGCGAAGGTCAACTACCCGGCGACGGCGGTGGCGGGCACGTATGCCTTCAAGATTTTTGCCAATAACCCGCTCTTTGTGTCGCTCGGCGTGACCAACCAAGGTTCCGAGATCAACGGCTCGGTCACCGCCCCGGTCGCCCCCCCCGCGAATCCTCCCATCGTCTCCATCTCCACGCCGGCGAACGGCAGCACGATCGAGGTGCCGGGCGGAACGACCTTCCCGCTGTCGGTAGATTTCAGTTTCACGGCGACGGTCGGCATTCTCGATCCGAATCCGCGCCCGATCACCGCGGTGTCGGCTGACATCGACGGCTCGGCGATTTCCCTGCTTCCCACGGTGCTCAAGCCGACTCCGGTAACGGGACTGGGCACTACCTCGGTGACCGTGAATGTGTCGATGTCGGTGACGGGAGTGGGCGCACACATTGTCACGGCGCGCGCGACCAACGATGTGGGCCTGCCAGCCCAGCCCGCCGTGCATACCTTTAATGTCGTGATCCGGAAGTCCCCGCTGACGGTGACGGCGGATAATCATACCCGGGTCTATGGCAGCGCGAACCCGACGCTCACCTACACGATTGCCGGATTTATTAACGGCGAAACGCTGGCGACGTCCGGCGTCACCGGCACGCCCAGCCTCTCGACGACCGCCACGCCGTTCAGCCCCGTTCTGACGTCGGGCACGTATCCGATCGCGCCTACGTTGGGCAGCCTGGCTTCGAGCAAGTATGATTTCGTCTTCGTCAATGGCGGCCTGAACGTCACCAAGGCGCTGCTCACGGTGCAGCCCGATTCGATTCTCAACAAGCCCTTCGGCCTCCTCATCCCGACTCTTACGGCTTCAATCACGGGTGTGATCCCGGGTGATCCGAACACGCCGGCTTACACTGGCTCGCCCGCGCTCTCCACCACCGCGAGCATCCTGAGCCTGCCCGGTTCCTACCTAATCAGCTCGGCGGTCGGCAGCTTGGTTTCGAATAACTACTCGTTCCAGTTTAATACCGCCGGGCTGACGGTCGTCCGCGGCAAGATTATTGTCACCGCCACCTCGACGTCCAAGACCTACGGCGCGAACAATCCGTCGTTCGGTTACACGACCTCGGGTGCCGTCGCCGGAGACGCCACGCCGTTCACCGGCACGCCGTCACTCACCACCGCGGCCACCGCGAGCTCCAGCGTGGCCGGATCGCCCTATCCGATCGTTGCTGCAGGGGGCACGATGAGCAGCTCGAAATACGACATCGAATTCGTGAACGGTTCGCTCGCAGTCAACCGTGCGGCCCTCGTGGTTTCGGCTGCCGGCAAGACCAAGGTCCAAGGCGCCGCCAATCCCGTGCTCACATACGGAATCTCGGGCTTCGTATTGGACCAGACGAACTCGGTGCTCACGGCTCAGCCGACCATTACGACTTCCGCGGTTACCTCGTCGCCTGTAGGCGTGTATCCCATTACGGTGAGTGGTGGCTCGGCCGCGAACTACTCCTTCAGCTATAACAACGCCACGCTGACCGTCACGGAAGCGAGCGGCGGCGTGTGCATGACGATGGAATTCGACGGCAGCACGGCTGCCTCCGGAACCGCGGGCAATTTCCGGACCTACACCATGAATGGCGTATCGGTGAAGGTGAGCGCCTTCAGCCGGGTGCGGCCAAGTCCGGGCGGCGCTTTGGTGCCGGCCTACCTAGGAGTGTTCCCGGGCGGGTTGGGTGTGACCGACACCGGCGAAGGCGACGGCAACGGCAACCTGCACACGGTGGATAATATCGGCCGCGACAATTTCGTCCTCTTCGAGTTCTCCCAACCGGTGAAGGTGAACCGCGCGTTCCTCGGCTATGTCATCAATGACAGCGATCTCACGGTCTGGATGGGCAACGCGAACAATCCTTACAACAACCACCTGACGCTCTCGGATTCGATCCTGAACGGGATGACCCGGGAAGACAACGACACGACCAGCGGCAACACCCGTTGGGCTGACGTCAACGCGGGCCAGCTCTCGGGCAATGTCCTCGTCATTGCCGGCTCGCTAAGCGACACATCGCCGGACGACGAATTCAAAATTGGAGCGCTGGATTTTTGCACGGTCACGGCCCCGCCGGCTCCACCGGCCCCGACGCAATACACGGCTTGCGGCACAGTTTATTTCGACGTGAATCGCAATGGCTGCCGGAACACCGATGAGCCCGGCCTAGCCGGCATCACCGTGAAGCTCTACCGCGACAATTGCGTGCTCGTCGCCTCTACCATCACGACGGCCAACGGCTCGTATTGTTTCAACGTCGCTCCGGGCAACTACGAAGTCGACGTGATCGAAATCCCCGGCCTGACGCCGACGAACTGCGACGAGCGCTCCTTCAGCGTGACCTCCTCGAACGTCACCATCCCGGACATCGGTCTCGGTTTCAACTTCTGCACGCTGCAGGGCTTGAATGCGAACGGTTTTTCGCACGGCTACTGGAAGAACAATCTCAGCAAGGCGATTGAGAACAAGACGTCCGGCACGCAGGAAACGAAGGCCAACCTGCTGGCTTACACCAGCACCATCAGCTCGCTGCTGCTCACGCCCTTCGCCGGGATGACGATGCAGACTGCCGTGACGACGATGTCGGCCTCCGATCAGCTCAAGCTCCAGTTGCTGGCCTCGGAATACAATTACGTCAGCGGTCGATTCATTAACAACAGCCAGCCGTTGACCTGGGCCTTCATCTACTGGGGCGAGCTCGTGGCGAAGAATCCTTCCAACTACAGCAGCTCGTATCGTAATTTTGTGAAGAACTGGATGGACGCCTACAACAACAGCCACGGCGGCGACGTCGACGGCCCGACCAGTTACTGAGCGACCGAAACCACTCTGCAAAATCCCCGAGCGACGTGTTCGCTCGGGGATTTTTTTGCCCAAGCGCGAAGTCCGCGAGGTAGCAGCGCGCTCGCAATCGCGGAGGACCTCGGGGATGGCACGCCCCCTATTCTCCGTCCGCGCCGTCGCGCCCGGTCGTTTCGCCGCCAGTGCTCGCTGCGCCAGGGCTTTCCCGTTCGGAAAACCGCGGTCCGTGTTTCATGAAGCCGCCCATTACGAAGGCGGACACCGGGAGATTCAGCGCTTTCGCCCGCGCGCGGTAGTGGGCGTTCTTCGCCGGATCGCGCATTTCGGCGTGGTAAAAGGCGGCCGCATCCTGCGTGAGCCGGCGCCGCTGTTCCTTCTGCGCCTGGCTCCAGGGACGCCGCCGGCGTCCTTTTCGCGCGATGACCGGCCCGTGGGCCGTATCGCTGTAGACCCAATTGTCGATCGTGCCGCTGAGCTTGGTGAGCGCGGAGTTGAGCTTCGCCTTGGCCATGGGATGAATGTCACTGCGGGGGAGTTCGCTCCTGGGTCTTATTGCGATCCTGCCGGCTGGGACCCGGCTGGGACCGCGCTGGGACTTTCCTGCGGTCAACGCCAACCCAGTTTTGCACCGTTGGAAAGCGTCTCGGCTACCGGGATTTCGGTCGGGCGCGGGTTGGCCACGGGCTCATTCCTGAGACGCGGCCAAGCGCGCGAGGTTGCGGGGGATTTTGGTTTCACGCGCGGCTGCTTCGCGGTCGCCGATGGGAGAGGACCGATGCGGATCATTTCTCCGCCAGGGATCGACGTAGAAACGCGCGAATGGCCTCGCGGACTTCGGGCGCATCGAAGGCCTTTCCGCCATGCCCGGCGCCGGGCAGCACCTTCAGCTCGGACGACACGCCGGTCTCTTTCAGCTTCGCGTGCAAGCGCGTGCTCTGCTCCAGCGGCACCTGCGGATCCTGCTCACCGTGAATGATGAGAAACGGCGGGTCGTCCTTGGACACCTGATACAACGTGCTCATCGCGCGCGCCTGTTCGGGCCGGTCACGGACGATGCCGCCGAGCAGCCGGGCGGCATTGGAGTTCGCGAGGTCAGCCTCGGTCTTGCCGGGTCCCGGCACGTTCACCGGCATGGTGAGCACATCGCTGACGCCATAAAAATCGATCACGGCGCCGACCCGGCTGGAGATCGGTTCGTTGGCGGGCAAGGGTGCGGTGCCGACGACACCTGCGAGGTTTCCGCCGGAGGAGCCGCCGGCCACCGCGATGCGGGAGGGATCGAGCTGGTAGCGCGCCGCATTCGTGCGCAGCCAGCGAATCGCGACGCGCGCATCCTCGAGTTGAGCCGGCCAGCGCGCCATATAACTCAACCGATAGCCCAGGCTCACGACCGCGTAGCCTTCGCCGGCGAGCCACGTGAGCGGGCAGTTGTCCTTGCTGCCGGATTTCCAGCCGCCGCCGTGAATCCACAACACGACCGGCAGCGGCTGGGCGGGCGGGGTCGCGGGGAGGTAGAGATCGAGCAGCAGCGCGCCCGAACCGGGATCGCTGTATTCGATGTTGGATACGCGCTTCACGCCGGCCGGCACGGCGGCCCGCACATCGCCGGCTGGACGCACCTGGGTCGGCTTGGTGTTCGTGAGCGAGTCGCCGAGGTCGGCGCGGGCGGCCCGCACGACCTCCTGCAACCGCGCCACGATCTCCGGCCGCGACGTCGCGAGATTGCGCGTCTCGTCGGGATCGGTGCGCACATCGTAGAGGGCGAGATCGGTTTTCTCCACGCGGTAGCCGTGGCGGCTGGCAATGCCGCGAATGCCCGAGTTCTCGATCGATTGCGGCTTCATATTGGCCCAGTTCGAGGGTTTGCCGCCGCGCCCCGGCTCGGCTGCGACCGTGAGATACTCGTGCGGCACGTGCAGCTTCCAGTCGCCCTGACGCACGGCGTGCAACTCCTCGCCCGAATAGAACCAAAATTCGCTGCGGCCCTGCGCGCCCGGCTCGCCGAAAAGGAGCGGACGCACATCGCTGCCGTCGCGTTTCACGTCGGGCAAGGTGGCCCCGATGAGCCCCGCCATTGTCACGTGAAAGTCCATCGTGCTCCACGGCTCGTCGCTCACGCGCCCGGCCGGCACCCGTCCGGGCCAGCGCACCAGGCACGGCGTGCGCATGCCACCCTCGAAGGTGGTGAGTTTCCCCTCGCGCAGCGGCCGGGCGAGGCCGGCATGCTCACCGTAGGAGAGGAACGGGCCGTTGTCGGAGCTGAACACCACCAGGGTGCGTTGATCGAGCCCGAGCCGTTTGAGCGTGGCCATGATTTCGCCCACCGACCAGTCGAGCTCCTGGACCACGTCGCCGTAGAGCCCGCGCCCGCTGGTGCCGCGGAATCTTGGCGAGGCGAAGATCGGCACGTGCGGCATGATGTGCGGCACGTAGAGGAAGAACGGCTGGTCGCGATGGCGCTCGATGAAGGATACCGCCCGCGCGGTCAGCCGCTGCGTGAACTGGGCTTGGTCGGGGTCGACTTCGATGACGTTCTCGTTCTCGTAGAGCGGCAGCGACGGAATGCCCTTCGTCACGGGATGGAGCGGGCCGTTGTCGTTCGAATAGGGAATGCCGAGCCATTCGTCGAAACCGCGCCGCGTCGGCAGAAACGCGGGATGATGGCCGAGGTGCCATTTGCCGAAGGCGGCCGTGGCGTATCCCCGATCCTTGAACACCTGCCCCAGCAGCTTTTCGCGCGGGTGCAGGCCCGTGGGGCTCGTGTGGTTGAGCGCCCCGCTCATGCCGACGCGATTCGGATAACTGCCCGTCATCAGCGCTGCGCGTGAAGCGGTGCAGACGGATTGAGCGACGTAGAAGCTGGTGAAGCGCGTGCCCTCCGTCGCCAGTCGATCGATGTGCGGCGTGCGAATATCCTTCGCTCCGTAGCAGCCGAGGTCGCCGTAACCGAGGTCGTCGGCGAAGATGAACACGACGTTCGGCGGCGCTGGAGTGGTCGCGGCGTGGGCGGGGACAAACCCTGACGCGGCAAGGGCGGCGACGCCCGCCCACAGCGCCAGCGTCCGCAGCCGCAGTGCCAGGTTCTTGGGTGGGAGAAGAAGTGCGGGGTGAGTCATGGTGAGGCGGGAATGACGGCCCGGACGGGCCGTGGGAAGGGGTGAGAAAAGCGCTGCGTATCCGATTAATGGTGCCCGGGGCGGGACTCGAACCCGCACGCTCTTACGAGCAAGGGATTTTAAGTCCCTAGTGTCTACCATTCCACCACCCGGGCGGCCGGTGTGACGAAAGGGGAGATTACGGGTGCGTTCCAGCCAAACTCTTCGGAATCCGCGCGGCACCGCCTCGCCCCGCACGCGGTGAATCCGCAGGGGAATTGAGCCTTGCCGGGCGGAAAGTCGCATCCCACGGTGCGCGCGGTGAAAATTGGATTCCTGGGCGGGAGCTTCGATCCCGTGCATTTTGGGCATTTGCTCGCGGCGCAGGATGCGTTCGAGCAGCACAAGCTCGATCGGCTCATCCTCGTGCCCGCGGCGCAGGCGCCGTTGAAACCAAACGATGTCCAGTCTTCGGCGGACGATCGCCTCGCCATGGTGCGCGCGGCGATCGAATGGGATCGGCGTTTCGAACTTTCCGATTGGGAGCTGCGCCGCGGTGGCGTCAGCTACACGATCGATTCCGCCCGACACTTCCGCGCGCTCTACCCGAACGACGACCTCTACTGGGTCATCGGCGGCGACCAACTGCCAAAATTGCATCTTTGGAAGGATATCCGGGAACTGGCGCAGCTCGTGGAGTTCATTTTCCTCGAACGCCCCGGGTTCCCAGTCAAGGCGCGGCCGGATATCCCGGAGCTCCGACTCCATCGCTGCGACGGGCACTTGCTCGCCATCAGCTCGACCGAATTGCGCGAGCGCACCCGCCAAAACCTATCCCTCGACTATTTTGTCCCCCACAAGGCGATTGTTTACATCAAGGAACACGGCCTGTATCGGGACATCCGATGAAATCAACGAAGACGACCGCACTCGATTTGGTGAAGATTTGTTACCGGGTGCTTGACGATAAAAAGGCCGGCGAGATCGCCGTGCTCGACGTGTCGGAGCAATCGTCGATCACCGATTTCATGATCCTCGCCACGGCCACGTCCGAACCGCATTTGCGGGCCCTGCGCGTCGAGTTGGAGAAGGCCTTGGATGCCGGCCATGTCCATTTGGTGGGAATGGAGACCGCGCAAGAGAGCGGATGGATGGTCATTGATGCATTCGACGTCATGATTCACCTGTTTCTCGCCGAGATGCGAGAACGCTATGGTTTAGAACGACTTTGGCGTGACGCCACGGAGGTCTCGGCATCCAAACTCACCGCCGTTCCGGCGAAAAAGACCAAGGCCAAGACGCCCCGGCGCGCGGCCCCGACCGCATCGCGCGGCAAGAAGCGTCGTTGAGGTAGGCGACCCGTCGGCGCGAGAGACGTGGTGGCGAGAGGATGCCTGACGGTTAAGGGATTTGCCCTAAGAGTTACTACTTAGCGATGCGTAGGACTTTACCATTTTTGCCCTTGCTTCAATCCTCCGAAATGCCAGTTTCTCGCGTCACTGCTCACGATTGAGCCGTTTATCATCCATAATAAAAAAATCAGGTATACCATGAAAAAGCTGCACTCCAAAAAGGGCTTCACCCTCGTCGAAATCATGATCGTTGTCGTCATCATTGGCCTTCTGGCCGCGATGGCGATTCCGGCGTTCCAGAAGGTCCGCGTCGCTTCGCAGGACAAGGCCGTTCTGAACAATGCCCGCCAGATGGCCGCCGCGGCGGACCAATACTACTTGGAGAACGGCGCGACCTTCGCCGCTTCCACGAGCTTGGTTGGTGCGACCAATTACGTCAAAGCGCTCAACACGGTTGCCAGCGAAGGCTACCCGGCCGGCTACACGCAGGGCGTGACCATCACGATCACGGGCGTGGCCAACGCGCGCACGATCACCTACGCTCCCTGATTCAATCAGGCAGGTGTAACTTTCCAAGCCGCCCGCCACAACGGGCGGCTTTTTCGTAATTGGCACCCGCGCGCATTGATTCGGGGCCAGTTCACCCGCGCTGCACGGCGTGGCCGACTCTTTCGGCAGCGCCGCGGTGGCCATTCCCTCCTGTCAACTCCCCCCCCGTTATGAAAATCCCGCCATGTGCTCGCTCCGGCTTCACGCTGGTCGAAATCATGATCGTGGTTGTGATCATCGGACTGCTCGCCTCGCTGGCGATTCCGGCCTTTCAGAAAGTCCGGATCGCCTCGCAGGACAAAGCGATCATGAACAATGCCCGGCAGATGGCGGCCGCGGCCGATCAGTATTTCCTGGAAAGCGGTGGCAGTTTCGCCGCTTCCGTGAGCCTGATTGGTGCGACCAACTATGTGAAATCACTGGGCCAGGTCGCTGGTGAATCGTATCCCTCGGACTACACGCAGGGCGTCACCATCACCATCACCGGGGTCGCCGGTGCCCGAACGATCACGTATTCGCCGTAACGCGTCGTGACTCTTGTCGACGCTTGATCTCCCAGCCGCCCGGCCGTCCGGGCGGCTTTTTTTCGACCGGCGCCGGCCGCTCGCGCGTATCCGGCTTTCTTTTTTTTCTGTCCCCGGCAAGGCTGTCTCATCGCTCGCATGACGTCCGCTCCCCTCGTCGCCGCCCTCTCCGATCGCCGGTGCTGGCTGATGATTTTATCGATTCTCCTCGCGGTCGTCCTGGGCTTCGTCGCCGTTCCGGATCAGGCGGCGATCGACCTGGTTTCCAAGGCCGGATTCTGGTTCGTGCTGGTCGCGTTTGCGCTCTGGGTCTGGGCGCTGGTCGGCAGCTTCGCCGCAGATTTGCGGGCGTGGCGCTGGCGCGCGGTCGATGGCGTGTCCGTCGCGATCGTGGCGCTGGGTGGACTGGTGTTGCTGGCCCATGAGGACTTCGGGTTCAAGATCGTCATGGACGAGTTGATGCTCCTCGGCACGTCGATGGGCATGCACTTCGACAAGGCCGCCCTCACCCCGCTGCGCGGCAACGACATTCAGGGGGCGTTCATGATCGTCGAAGGCATGGTCGACAAACGGCCCCTGTTCTTTCCCTTCCTCGTGTCGCTGGTGCACGACCTCACCGGTTACCGCCCGGCGAACGCCTTCGCCGTCAACGCCGTCCTGACCTTCGTCTTCCTGGCGCAGGTCTGCCTGCTGGGCCGCCGGCTCGCGGGCCGCACCGGCGGCTGGCTCGGCGTGACGCTGTGCGCGGGCCTGCCGTTGCTGGGGCAGAACGCCACCGGCGGGGGCTTCGAGTTGCTCAATCTCGTGATGATCCTCGGCACGCTCCTGCTGGGCGCGCGCTATATGGAACGGCGCGACGACGCTGCGCTCGTGGCGTTCGCGTTCTCCGGCCTGCTGCTGGCGCAGGTGCGCTACGAGTCGGTCATCTACCTCCTGCCGGTGGCATTGGTTGTGTTCTGGGTCTGGATACGCGAGGGCCGCCTCGCGCTGCCGTGGGCGCTGCTGGCGGCGCCGCTGCTCATGGTGCACTATCCGCTGCAACATCGGATATTCGATGTGCGGGCCTCGGCTTGGGAAATGGCCAGCAAGCCCGGCTACACCACGCCGTTTTCCGTGAGCTACATTCCGGAGAGCCTCGTCAACGCCCTGCGGTTCTTCTTCGGCGCGCCGACGGATCAACCGAACTCGCTGGTGCTTTCCGCGCTCGGCTGGCTGGCCGTGCCCTTCTTCGTGCTGCTGGTGGCCAAGCGGCTGCGCGCGCTGGCGAGCGAGCCGCCGGCGGCGGTCGCGGTGGCGTTCTTCAGCATCGGCTTCGCCCTGCAATTTGCCCTGATGATGTGCTACGTCTGGGGCTTTGATGAAGTTGTCACCCGCCGCCTCAGCCTGCCCACGCATCTCGCGCTGGTGATCGCGGTGCTCACCGTGCTGCCGCAATTCGCCCGGCCGGCGGTGCCGCGCGTGCTGCTTGCACTTGCCGCGCTCGGACTGGTCGCGCGCAGCGTGCCGGCGATGGCCGCGCATGCCTATAGCCAGGAATACACGCCCGGGCGCGAGGTCGCGTGGCGGCGGGAGTTCATGGCGCGCCAGCCCCGGCCGGACTACCTGATGATCGACAACGACTCGACGCTCTGGGTGACGCATCTGGTCTCGTCGACGCCCACGGTGGTGGCGGACAAGAAACGCGAGGACATCGCGTATCACATGCGCAACCGCACGTTTTCCGATGTCTTCATCTTTCAGCGCTACGAGGTCGATCCGGAAAACGGCGCGCTGCGGCTGCGCAAGGGCGACGATCCCGGGCCGGGGTATGTGCTCGAAACGGTCGCGGAACGGCGGCTGCAGATGTTCACGCTTTCGCGCATCAGCCGCGTGAAGGAGATCCGCAACGATGTGGCCGCGAGCAGCACGCCGGATCCGGCGACGCATGTCGTGCCGAAGAACCGGGCGGAGATCGAGAAGGCTCGCCGCGAATTTCTCGAGCGGTATATGAAGCAGTTGCCGTGAACGGCTGTGCGCGCGCCATGCCCGCCCGCCTCGTCAGTCTGATGTTCGCCCCGGCCGCGCGCGGTCGCGTGCTGCTGTTTGGGCTGGCCGCGGTCGCAGCCATCGTCGTCGGATTTTTCGCGGTGTCGCCGCAGTCGGCCGAAAAGCTGATCATCGCCGGCGGCTACTACTACATTCTCGCGCTGTTTGCCGGCTTCGTGGCCTGCGCGGTGCGCGTCGCGCACGCCCGGCGGGAAAGCTGGCGGCCGTGGTTTCGGCGGCCGCGCGGGGTGGCGCTCGGCCTGTTGCTGGCGACCGGGTTCGCCGTGTGGGCGGACATGTTCACCCACAAGGTGCTCTTCGATGAATACGTGCTGCAGGGCACGGCGTGGCACATGCATGCCACGAAGGAAATCGGCACGCCGATGCGCGCCTACGATCTGCACGGCACCTGGCTGGCGATCGATACGTTCCTCGACAAGCGGCCCTATTTTTTCACGTTCCTGATTTCGCTGCTGCACGATCTGAGCGGCTATCGGCTGGAAAACGTGTTCGCGCTCAACGTCGCGCTCGCGGCGCTCTGCCTCGCGCTCACGTTCTGGATCGTGCGGGCGCTCACCGGCGGGCGCGCGCCGGCGCTGCTGGCCGTGGCGCTGCTGGCCACGTTGCCGCTTTTCGGCCAGAACGCCACCGGTGCCGGCATGGAGATGCACAATCTCGCGATGATCACGGTGGTGATGGCGTGCGCCGCGCTCTATCTGCGCGCGCCGGACGCGGACCGGCTGGCGCTGCTGATCTTCGGGACCGTCCTTCTCTCGCAGAGTCGCTATGAGTCGGTGCTTTTCGTCGCGCCGGTCGCGCTCGTAATCGTGGTGGGCTGGTGGCGCGCCGGCCGGATCCTCCTGCCGTGGCCGGCGGTGATCGCGCCGCTGCTGCTGGTGCCTTACGCGTGGCATGATCGCGTGGTCGATACCAAGACGGTGCTCTGGCAGCTTCGGGAGGGCGAGTCGTCGCGGTTTTCGCTTTCGTATCTGCGCGGCAATCTGGAGGGCGCCTGGAATTTCTTCTTCAACACCACGCCGGCCCACGCGAATTCCCTCTGGCTGACCCTCGTCGGCCTGGCCGGGCTCGGCTGGGCGATCCTGCGGCTGATCGCCTGGCGGCGGCGGCCGGCGGCGACGCGGGGAGCGGTGGCGCCCGAGGGCCTCGCGGTCGGGCTCTGTGCCCTCGCCATCGTGGGCAATTTCGCGCTGCTCATGCTTTATTACTGGAGCCGGTTCGATGAGCCGATCGCGGCGCGCTTCGCCCTGCCGTTGTGCCTGCTGCTGGCCATTCTCTCCGGCGGCATGGCGCACGCGCTCGACGGCCGCCAGCTACCGACGACGCGGGTGCTCGCGCTCGGCCTCGCAGTTTGGTTTTTCGCCGTGGCCGCGCCGACGTATTCGCGGAGGCTCTACACGACCCAGAACCTCGTGATGCGCGAGATCGAATGGGAAATCGAACGGGTGAAGGCCCGCCCCGGCCCGCTGCTCCTCATCACCCAGAAGGCCAGCATGCCGTTCCTCCTGCACCGCATCTCCACGGTCAACACCGCGTCGATTCGCAGCCGCGGTCCGCAGATCGCGTGGCACATGGCCCAGGGGACATTTCGGGAAGTGCTGGTCGTCCAGGTCATCCGGCCCACTTCGGCCGCCGGCGAGACCGGCGTCGATCCCGACGATGTTCTGCCGGAGGAGTTCCGCCTGCTCCCGCTCGAGCAGAAACGCTTCGGCGCGCGCTGGATTCGGATCAGCCGGCTGCTCGAGATTGTGCCGCCGCCGGTCGCGGCCGTTCCGGAGAATTCAGGGAGCCGCCACGGTGCGCTCCAGCAGCCGGCTCCACTCGGTCAGTGACCGGTCGGTGGCGGCGGCGAGCTCGTCACCGTTCAGGCGATACACGTGAATCGAGTAACCGAGCTGCGCCTCGGGCCGGCGGAGACGCAGGTAGTGGCAGAGCCGCGCGAAGCGGAGTTGATCATGGCGCGTGATGCCTTTGCGCCACTGCGCCGCGGGCACTTCCCGCTCGAGCTCGGGACGGCGCCCGAGGTCCTGCGTGTAGGCCTCGAACAGCGGCTCGAGGGCACGCAGCTCCTGGTATTCCTTTTCGTGCTCGAGCGTCCAGGGACCGCGGATCGAGCTGTAGACGTGCGACAGGGTCGTCGCGCTGATGGCGTAGACTCCCGGCTCAAGCCGCACGTAAGGCTGCGGAATCTTGAAGCCGTTGACGAAGGGCAGCCGCTTCGCGCGGATTCCGTAGTAGTTCGGTTCGCCAAGTCCGAAATAGGAGAGAAACACCGGAGCCCCGCCCGCGTGAGTGTCGAGCCAGCGCTTGAGTTCCGGCAGATCCTGCCCCCAGTCGAGCGAGCTGTCGACGAGGTGGCGATGGCCTTGGGCGGGGCCGCCCGCGAGCGCGTTGAAATAGGCGAGAAAGTGCGGCGAAATCCGCGCGGCCTCGGCCACCTGCGCGGCGACCAACAAACCGACCGCGATGCGGCCGCGGCGATTCGTCCAGAGCCACCGGCCCAGCGCACCGGCGGCGATGAAGAGCACGGGATAGGTCGGCAGGATGTGGCGGTGACCGATGTTGAGATGACTGGAGAGCGAAAACAGCCAGTAGACGCCGAAAAGGACGGCGAGCGGCGTGGCCGTGTAGAGATCGGCGCGGATTGCTGCGGGACGTCGGCGCCAGCGGCGGATCACAAATCCCACGACCAACAGCGTCGCGACGAGGAGCGGCAGGGTGGTTTTCAACGCGAACGTCCACGGGAAAAAACTCACCCAGCCGGTCGTGCTGTAGTCGCCGTTGAGATACGCGGAGCGGACCTGCGCGGTCTCGACGACGTAGGCGGAACCGTAGAGGAAGGACTCGGGCAGCGCACGGAGCGACTCGAGGACGCGGATGAATTTGCCGATGGCGCCGATGTGCAGATCGAGCACCTCCCACGGACGGACAAAATGCGCCGCGGCCGGCAGCGCCGGATTGAAAGCGGCGTAGCTGAATCCGTGGCACGCCCAGATCACGAGCGTGGCGACGGCGCCGTGCGCCAGAGCGGAGAGCGCGGCCGCGCCGACTTTGCCCGCGCGCGAGGAGAACGTCCGGCCGCCCAGCGTGAGCGCCGCGGGGTTTCCCGCCCGAACGACGGCCATCAGCACCATCATCGGAATCAGCAGCACGGCGGAGTGTTTCGCGACACAGGCGAACCCGAAGGCAACCGCGCTCAGCACCCAGGCCGCGGCGCCGCCGTGATGCAGGTGCCGCCACCACGTCCAGCAGCTCGCGACGAAGAAGAACGTCATGCACATGTCCGAGGTCGCGAGCACGCCATGCGCGAGGAACGTCGGGCAAAACGCGAACAGCGCCAGCGAGACGAAGGCACCCGGCGTCCCGAAGAGCTGGCGCGACCAGAGGAACACCAGCAGTCCGGTGCCGATGCTGAAGAGCACGATCATCGTGCGGGCGGCCATCAGCATCGGAAAATGATCGTGACCGGTCTCGTAGAAGAACTGGTGGCCGATCACCTGCACTTCCGAGGTGCGCCAGTAGCCATTGTCCTTGAGCTCGGGAAACGGCGGGCGCGCGATCGCGGCGGGAATCGCGGCCCAGCGCTGGGGCAGGATGCCGTTTTCCGGGTGCAGCCGGTAATCGCCGAGGTGCCAGTAGGCGTATCCGGCGGTCAGATGCAGAACTTCGTCCGCCGTGACGCTCTTCTTCGACCCGGCCCAGAGCGCGAGCGTCGCGTGCAGCGTCAGCACCAGCGCGACCACCAGCGGCACCAGCAGGGGATCTTTGAGCCGCGCACTCATCCCGGCTCAGGCGCTGAGCGCCGCGCGCAGGCTGGCCGCGACCTGCGCCACCTGGTCCGCCGTCATCTCCGGAAACATCGGCAGCGACAGCACCGTGCGCGCCGCCTGCTCGGCCTGTGGAAAAGTCCCGGCGCGCAGACCGAGACCGGCGTAGGCCTTTTGCAGGTGAATCGGTATCGGATAATGCACGACGGTCTGCACGCCGGCCGCGGTGAGCGCGCGGGCGATCGTGTCGCGGTCGCGCTCGAGGATGCGCACGACGAACAGATGATAAACGTGCCGGCCGCACCACGGCGCTTCGGCGGGCAGCGCCAGCCCGGGGCAGTCGCGCAGCGCGGCGCGATACCAGGCGGCGACCTGGCGACGGCGCTCGTTCCAGTCCGCGAGGTGCCGCAGCTTCACGTTGAGGATCGCGGCCTGCAGGGTATCGAGCCGCGAATTGTAGCCCTGCACCTCGTGGTGGTATTTCACGATCGCGCCCCAGTTGCGCAGCAGCCGGAGCTGGCGTGCGAGCGCGTCGTCGTTCGTGGTCACGGCGCCGCCGTCGCCAAAGGCGCCCAGGTTTTTTCCGGGATAGAAACTGAAGGCTGCCGCGCGGCCGAGCGCGCCGCAGACGCGGCCGTCGGCGAGGGTGGCGCCGTGCGCCTGGGCGGCGTCCTCGAGAATGACGAGACCGTGCTTTTGCGCGAGCGCCTCGAGCGGAGGCATGTTCGCCGGCTGCCCGTAAAGATGCACCGGCATGATCGCTCGCGTTCGCGGGGTGATCGCCGCGGCGACAGCTGTGGGGTCGATCAAGGCGTGGTCGCGATCGCAATCGACGAGGACGGGTGTCGCTCCGGCGTAGGAGATCGCCTCGGCGGTGGCGATGAAGCTGTTCGCCACCGTGATCACCTCGTCGCCAGCGCCGATGCCGAGCGCCCGCAACAGGAGCTGCAGCGCGTCCGTGCCCGAGCCGACGCCGATGGTCTCGCGCGTGCCGCAGAACTTTGCCCACGCCTGTTCGAACGCCGTCACCTCCGGTCCGAGGATGAACTGACCGTGGCGCAGGACCTCGGCCATCGCCGGATCGAGCTCGGCGCGCAGGTGCGCGATTTGCAGCGGCAGGTCTTGGAACGGGACTTTGGGGGCGGGACCGGCGGTCATGCGGCGGGGCGGGCGGGGGATTCACGGCGCCAGGAGCGCCAGAGCGAAATCAATCCGGTGAGCGTGCGCCACATCACCTTGGGCCGCGAGGCGGAAGAGACGCCACCGAGGCGCGCTTTCATCTCCACGTCCACCTCGACGATCCGGGCGCCGAGGTCGCGGAGCCGGACGAGCGCCTCGACCAGCATGGGAATGCCGCGTTGCGTGAGCGTGATGCGGAGGAAGTGGTCGCGGCGATACGCGTGGATCCAGTTCACGTCGCGCAGCCGGAGGCCGAAGAGCGTCGCGACGATTTGCGGATAAAGCCACGAATTGAAACGCATGAGCGGGTTGTAGCCGACGCGCCGCCGGCGGACGCCGACGATCACGTCGGCGCGGCCGAACTCTGCCGTATACGGCGCGAGGTCGCGCGCGGTCGCCGGCATGTCGGCCGGCCAGAGGATCAAATAGGTGCCGGTCGCGCGCGCGGCGCCGGTGCGGAACGCGCCGCCAATTCCCTGGTTCGCCTGGTGACAAGCCACGACGCCGGGCAAGTCGCGTGCGAGCTCGTCGGCGATGGCCGCGGTGCGATCGCGGCTGCCGTCGTTGACGATGATGATTTCCGCGCCGACACCGATCTCGTCGAGGCTGCGGCGGAGATCGCGGATGGCGCCGGCCAGCAGCACCTCTTCGTTGAATGCCGGGACGATGACGCTGAGGGCGACGGGCTCAGCCTTCATGCTTCGCGCGCAATCACCCGCGCCGGCACCCCGGCGACCACGGTGCCCCCCGGCACATCTTTCAGCACGACGGCCCCGGCCCCGATCGTTGCCCCGGCGCCAATCGTGACGCCGCCCATGATCAATGCACCCGAGCCGATCGTGGCGCCGGCGCAAATGCGGGTGCGCTCGAGTTTCCACGTCTGCGCGAGCGTGGCCGCGACGGAGGGGTGGCGGTCGTTGATGAAGATGACGCCGTGCCCGACAAACACGTCGGCCTCGATCGTGACGCCGGAGCAGATGAAGGTGTGGCTCTGGATCCGGCAGCGCGGGCCGACGGTCACATCGCGCTGAATCTCGACGAATGTCCCGATCATCGACTCGTCGCCGATGGTGCAGCCGTAGAGGTTGATGAAGGCGTTGAGCCGCACGTCGCGCCCGAGCACGACATCGTCGGCGATCCGTTGCAGCGCGGCGGGCGGAGTCATGCGGCGCCGACTTTCACGACCGCGCCGTTCTGCTGCAACGAGGCGCGCGCGGCTTCGAGGACCTCGACCACGGCCGACCCGAAGTCGCCGCTCGCAGATGGCGGCCGCCGCGAGCGCAGGCACTCGATGAACTCCTGATCCTGCCGCAGGAGCGGTTCGTAGAGCTTCACCTTGGGAATCACGATGGCACCATCGCGCAGGATCATCTGGAACTCGCCGAACGTGGAGTAGTGGTCCGCGGTGACGCCCTTGTCGTAGTAGCGGATCGGCTCGAGGTTGTTCATGTCGTCCCAGACGGCCATCTTGTGGTCGCCGACGATCGTGAGCTGGCGGACCTTGCGCGGGTTGAGCCAGGAGGTGTGGATGTGGCAGACGACACCCTTGGGATAGGTGAGGGTGAGGAAGCCGATGTCCTCGACTTTTTCCTGCAGAAAAAACCCGCCGGTGGCGGAGACGGTCGAGGGCGTGGCGCCGAGCAGGTAGTTGAAGATCGAGATGTCGTGGCTCGCGAGATCGTGAATTGCGCCGACGTCACGACGCACCGGCCCGAGATTCGTCCGCACGGCATCCATATAATAGATGCGCCCGAGCTCGCCGCGATCGAGGTCGACCTTCAGGTGCTGGACGGACGGGTTGTAGAGGAAGACGTGACCGACCATCAGCACGCGGCCCTTCTGGGCGGCAAGGTCGCAGAGCAGGCGGCATTCGGCGGTGGTCGCGGCGAGGGGCTTTTCACAGAGCACGTCCTTGCCGGCTTCGAGCGCCTGTTTCACCAGCGCGACATGGGTCTGCACCGGTGTGGCGACGACGACGGCATCGATATCCGGCGCGAGCGTGATCGCGGTGGGATCGGTCGTGAGCTCCACGTCGCGGAATTGCTTGCGCGCGAGGGTGAGCCGGGCGGGCGCGGAGTCGCACACGCGCCGCACTTCGCAGCCATCGATGCGGCCGAAACTGCGGACGTGATTGGGGCCCCACTGCCCGAAGCCGATGACGCCGATGCGCACCGTGGATGAAGCGGTATTCACCGGCGAGAGCGTCGCGTGGGGTTCGCATTGCGTCGAGTGCGAAGTCCCCGCTCTGGGAGTGATTACGGTTTTTTAAGGCGGCCGGATCCGATGGGCGCCCGTGACCGGGCCCTCGAGTGCGGCACGCAGTTCGTCGGAAGAGAGGCGGAAGAGCAGGATGGAGTAGCCGGCGAAGCCGTCGGGCGTCCGTCCTTGCAGAAACTTGCACAGCCGCGCGAAACGGAGCCGGTCGTAGAGCGCGTAGTCGACCGCAGGTGTCGTGGGCGTTACTTGCCGGCGCAGGGCCTGGTAGGTCGCCTCCCGCTCTGCGGTCCAGGGACCGCGAAACGGCGTGTAGACCTCGGCGAGCACCGTCGCGCTGATGGCGTAGAGGCCCGGCTGATACTCGTAGGGCACGAGCGTCGGGCTGACGAGGTAGGTGGGCGTCGGCAGGAAATGATGCGGCCGCACGCCATAGTGCGGCGGCCAGGCGCTGCCGAAGTAGCCGAGGTGGAGTTTTTCGTCCGGTCGCGAATGCGCGGCGAGCCACTGGCGGGCCGCGGGCAAGTCCTGCCCCCAGTCGAGCGAGCTGTCGACAAAGAGCCGATACGCCTTGGGCGGGCCGCCGGCGAGGGCGTTGAACGAGGCGAGATAATGCGGCCGCACGATGCCCGAGGCATAAGCGGCGGCGGCGGCGAGCATCGCCGCCGGCCAGAGCAGCCGGCGGGACGTCGCGAGCACGCCGACACCGACGAACAAGACCGGGTAGATCGCCAGGATGTGGCGGTCGCCGATGTTCAGATTGCTGCGCAGCGCGATGCCCCACACGACGAGGGCGCTGACGATGAGCGGGGCGGCGTGTTCCAGGCAGGCGCGGCGCAGTTCGGGGCTACCACAGCGCAGGCGGAAGAGGCCGATCACGAGGGCCGCACCGAGCGCAACGAGAAAGGCGAGCGGGGTCTTGAGCAGGAAGAGCGTGGGAAAAAACTGCCACCAACCGGTGAGGCTGTGCTCGCCGGCGAAAAAGGCCGGACGCGCGGCCTCGCCGGCGAGGACGTTGGTCAGACCGTAGAGCCACGCTTCCGGCAACAGGTGCCAGCGCAGCGCGGCCTCGACGAAGCCGCGTTTCCACCCGAGCGTGCCGAGCATTTCCGACCAACTCCACGCGAACTGCACGAGCTCCGGTGTGCCCGGGCCGCGCGCGCTGAAACGGAAATTGAAAAACGCCCAGATGATCGCGACGGCCGTGGCCCCCTGGGCGGCGGCGAGCGCAAGGTTGAGTGCGAAGCGCCGGCCACGCGCGGGAGTGGCGTCCTTCGGGTGGCCGTCGCGCAGCCAGGCGTCGGCGAGGGCGAGCACGGCGTAGATGGGGGCGAGCAGGACGCCGTTGAATTTCGCCGTCAGGGCGAGTCCGCTCATCATGCCCGCGAGCAGGCCGGAGGCGAGGTTGCGGCGTTCGAGGTGCCGCCAGAAAAACCACGGCGCCAGCGTGAGCATCGTGGCCGCGGCGAGGTCGGAGGTGGCGAGGCCGGCGTGCGCGAGGAATTGCGGGCTGACGGCGAAGAACGCGAGGGCGAGCCACCCGCCGGCGCGGCCGAACCAGGCGCGGGCCACAAGAAAAATGAAGAGGCCGAGCGCGACGCCGAAGAGGGCGTTGAGGCTGCGGGCGGTGAGCACGAGCCAGTCGGTCGGATTGTTCAACGCGTAGAAATAATCCCAGCCGAGCTGCCAGTAGGTCGAATGCCGCCAGCGCAGATCGTCCATCGGGAAGCGCACGTCGGCCGCCAGCGCCGGCAGGCCGAAGAGGCGCTGCGGGAGGACGCCGTTCTCCGGATGCATCCGGAAGTCTCCGAAGCGGTCGAAGGCGTATCCAGCCGTAAGATGCGGCAGCTCGTCGGAGGTATGGCTCTTTTCCAGCGAGGCACTGACGGCCAGCCACCAGAACGCGGCCAGCAACACGGTGGCGGCCGCCGTGGTGGCGAGATCACGCCAGTCGCGCGAAAAAGCCATGAAGCGGCGGGCGGGAGCGGCCATCGCGGGACAAAAACATGGACTCACCTTCGGGCGTGACCGACGCTGCCACAAGCCCGAACCCGATTCATGGATGCCGCCGAATACGACAACCTCGAACGCGTCGAGCGCGAGCACTGGTATTACGCCGGCAAGCGCCGGCTGGTGCGCGCCTGGATCGAGCGCGTGCGGCCGCCGATCACGACGGACGTGCTGCTCGACTGTGGCGCGGGCACGGGGCTGTTTGCCGAGGAGATGGCGGCGCGGTGCCGGGTGCTGGTGCTCGACGATCACGAGGAGTCGCTGCGGCGGCTGCGGCGGCGTTTCGCGCCGGAACAGATCCTGAGCCTGTCGGGCGCGGCCGTGCCGCTGCCGGCGCGGTCGCTGGAGTATGTGACGGCGCTCGATGTGCTGGAGCATGTGCCGGACGATGCGGCGGTGACGCGGGAGTTTGCGCGGCTGGTGAAGCCGGGCGGCCTCGCCGTCGTGACGGTGCCGGCGAGCATGGCGCTGTGGAGCGAATGGGACGTGGTGCTGCACCACCATCGACGCTACGGCCGGGCGCAGCTTTGCGCGCTCTTCGCGCCCGACGCGTGGGAGATCGTGCATGTCAACTACACCAACGTGCTCGTCTACCCGGGCGTCTGGCTCGTGCGCCGGCTGCGCGAGCTGCGGCGGCGCGTGGGGCTCGGTTACCCGTCGGCGCGTTCGGAAGATCGGATGCCGCCGCGGTGGCTGAACGCGCTGCTGCGCGCGTCGTTCACCGGCCCGGCGGGCTGGCGCGTGCCCTTTCCGATCGGGGTGAGCCTTGTATTGGTGGCGCGGAGACGCGGGTGAGCGTGAGGGTGGTCATCTAAAAAGGCCGATTTGGCGGTAGCGGAGCCGCTTCGGCTCCGTGCCTTTCGTTCCCGTTCGCTCGCGCTCAACAACGGAACGGGAAGCCGTTCCGCTACACCGGAGCTTCGGGATGGGAAACTTGCGACGCGCTCTTGGACGGAAAGGGCGAGCGCGTGGACATGTCGTCGAAAAAACCGACGCGGCGTCACGCGAGCCATTTCTTGCGCTGCGTGAGCTTCACCCAGCGCTCCGCGGCCGGGCAGTTTTTCGCGACCAGGTTCGCGCTGTCCCATTCGATCGGCTGGCCGACGCGCAGCGCCACCATGCCCGTCATCGCGAATTCCGCGGCGCGCGCCGCGATGTCGAACGGCTGGAACGTCTTCTCGCCGCCTTTGCACGCGTCCAGAAACTCTTTCATGTGGTCCTGGCCGGGCGCGCGACGATACACGAGCGGCAGCACCTTGGCGGCGTCGTGATCAAGCACACCGCGGGCCTTGGGGCTCGCGTCGTTCTTCAGCCGCATCACGCCGCCTTTGCCCCACGCATCGGCGAGCAGGATGCCCTTCTCGCCGACGAAGAGACAACCGTTGGTCGGCACCTTGTTGTAGGTCGCGCGGATGTCGGCGGTAAACTCCGCCGGCGGTCCGGCGTCGGGCCCGTCGTGCCACCACACGCTCACCTTGTCGAACTTGCCGCGCGCGGCGAAGTCCCAGCGGAACTTGTTTTGGGCCGGATAGCTGTCCTTGACCGGCTCCGAGGACTCGACGGCGATCCGGATCGGCGGGCCGAGCTCCAGCGCGCGCAGCGGCAGGTTGTGCGCGTGCGCGCCCATGTCGGCCAGGTGGCCGTCACCGTAGTCGAGCCAGCGGCCCCACGAAAGGCAGCCGCCGACATAGTAGTTTTTGAACGCATGCACCGGCGCGGGCCCGCACCAGGCGTCCCAGTTGAGCCCGCTCGGGATGGGATCCGCCGAGAGCGACAGCGCCTCGCTCGGCGGAAAGGTGCGGTCCATCCAGCAGTGCACCTCGCGCACTTGCCCGAGCAGGCCGGCTTGGATGATTTCCATGCTGCGGCGAAACGTATCGGTCGCGCCGCCCTGCGTGCCGATCTGCGTGACCAGCTTCGAGCCGCGCATGAAGAGCGCCATGTCGCGCGCTTCGGCCACGCTGTGCGCGAGCGGTTTCTCGCAGAACACATGCTTGCCCGCCTGCAGCGCGGCCTTGCTCATCGGCATGTGCCAGCGCTGGCCGGTGGCGATGATCACGACATCGAGCGACTTCTCGCGCTCCAGCATGCGGCGGAAATCGTCGTAGGTCGTCGCCTTGGCCACGGCGGCCGTCAGCGCGGCCGGCAATTTCGGCGCGGCCTTGCCGGCTTTGCGTTCGCGCCGATCGCGCGGGTTCGTCGTGCCGGCCTTCATCGCGGCGAGGGCGCCGGCGTCCACGTCGCACAGCGCGACGATGTTATCGCCCTGTTCGACGACGGCGGGCAGGATCTGCGCACTGCGGTTGCCGCAGCCGATGATCGCGACGTTCAGCCGGCGGTTGGCCGACGTGGCGCCGAAGGCGCGCGAGGAGAGGATTTGCGGGAAGGCCGCGAAGCCGGTCGCCGCCAGGCCCGACGTGAGGAACGAGCGCCGTGACAGAGGGATTTTCGTGCTCATGACAAAACGGTTCTTTTTTCCGACTCGCAGAGAAGGCTGAGTTGAGACGCTACCCCTGCGGTCGCCGAAGCGGCAAGGCCGGAGGCGGCGCGATTATTGCGCGGCGATTACTTGGCCTTCTGCTTCCCTCCGGAAGCAGATTTCACAATCGGCGCACATCGGCGGATGGCTGGTGTGCTGCCCGGACCTCAGTGAGGTGCGTAGCGCACCCGACCTATTGTTTCAGCCGCGCGAGCGCAACTTCGGTGCCGTCGGCGCCGCGCAGGGTGATCAGGCCGCCGGCCATCGGGCGGGGTTGCGTGAAGCGGTTGAAGTGAATCAGGACCGTGGCCGGGCCATCGAGGCGCAGCGGCCAGGCGACGGTTTTGGCCGGACCGGTGGGCGCGCCGCGTAGATCGATCGGCGTGATTTCGAGCCGGGAATTCTTCGCATCGAAACTCAGCCGTTCGCCGCCGGGCGCACGGGGTGCGGAAAGCTCGATGCGCTCGACCGCGCGGCCCGCCGGCAGGAGGAGGCGCAATTTCAGCGCGGTGTTCTCGGCCGCGGGCGTGTCGGTGAGGACGAGCATTTCGCCGAGCAGCAGCGGTTCGATCCGGCGGCCGTGGCGGACATGGAATTCGAAGTCGTCGAGGACGAAGGCGGCCGAGAAGTTTTTTGCGATGTAATCGTGCAGCTCACCCGCGGGCGCGAAGCTGCGGCGGGTCAGGTAGTTCATGTGATCGCGCTGCACGATGATGCAGGTGCGCGGATGCGCCTCGAGCGCCGTGATGATCGCGCGCTGCCGCGGCGGACTCAGCAGCGAGAACCAGTGGGTGACGTTGGCGAGCGTGGGGGTGGGCAGGCCGGTCCAGAGATTGAAGCTGAACATGCCGGGCTCGGTGAAAAGCATGTCGCTGTGCGCGCTGGCGTTGGTCGCGAGCAGCCGGAAGAGCGCGGTGGCCTCCGTCGGCAGCCGCAACAACTCCGCGCCCGGCAGCGCGAGATCGCTGCCCTCGCGGTAACGCGTGGCGGCGCCCTGGAAACGCCAGCCGAGCGTCGCGACCAACCCGAGGCCCAGGGCAATTCCGGCCAGCGCGAGGTGGCGGGCGCGCGCGAGCGAGGGCGTGAGCCGCGGCTGCAGAAACTGCCACGCCTCGTGCGCGCCGAAGGCTGCGACCGGCAGCGCGAGGAACGTGCCCCAGGCGATCTGGCTGCCGGCGACGGGAAACGCGTGCAGGAACTGACCGAGCGCGAGCAAACCCACCCACGCGCGCGCCGCGCGGCTGGCGGTGCTCTCGCCGGGGAGCGGCCAGAGGAAAACCCAAAGACAGGGCGCACCATAACCGAATACGATGCGATCCGGGCTGGTGTCGGGATAACTCAACACGGCAAACGTCGCGCCGCCCGCCGCGATCAGGCGCAGGCCGGCGACGAACAGATCGATCGCGCCGACACCACGCCGGCGAAGGACGATCGCGGTCACGCAGGCGATCAGCGACGCCACGGCGAATATCCCCGCTCCCGCGGACCACGTGTAGCGCAGATTGAAGGCCCCGGGCTGTTTCAGCGGCGCGATCAGGATGCCGTTGATCAAGTCGATTGGCGATGTGCCGCGAACGAAGATCACGCCCAGCACGAGGGCTGCGACCGCCGTGCCACCGGCGACGCAGGTGCCGAGCGTCGGCCAGCCGGTGCGCGGTTGCACGTCGAGCGCGATGACCGTCGCCGCGGCGGCGCCCGAGCAGGCGAACACCAGCGCGAACGTTTGAATCCACTCGACTCCCAGCATCGGGCGCATGAGCGCGAGGGGCACGAGCACACTGCCCATCGCGACCACGGCGGGCGCCCAGCGGCGGACGCGGATGTTCTCGTGATGCAGGAGAATCCACGCGAGGGCGGAAAGCACGAAGAACCCGCCGACGTTGATCTTCGTGAGCGCGAGCGCCGCGGCGACGCCGCCCGCGATGAGGGCCCAGGCGCGCGGATGGCCCAGCGCGATGGCCCGGTAGCCAGCGGCGGCGGCGACGGCGACGGCGATCGCGATCAGACCGCCGGGGTGCGAGGGCTCGCTGACCATGATCCACAGGTAGGGAAACACCGCGGCGAGGACGGCGAGCGTCAGGACGAAACTGCGCGTCGCCCGCCGCACCAGCGCGGCGCAGCCCAGCGCGCAGCCGGCCCACGCCGCGAGTGTCACCAGCCGACCGGCCACATGAGTGAACGGAAGCCCGAGCGTGTGCAGGCCGTGGTAGAAGACGAAGGGGAAGGGGCCGTATTGGGAGTAGACCTCGCGATACAATCCGCCGTGCTCCGCAAAGTTCTTGAGCGAGATCAGGACGTAGCCCTCGTCGTCGTAATACATGAACGCGCTGAACATCAGCATCGCGGCGGCGACCGTGAAGGCTGCTGCGGCACCGGTGAACACCAGCGTGCGCCACCACCCGGAGCGGGCGAAGCTGCGCGGATCAGGCGCCGTCACGCGCGGGAGCGGCCGGGCGGACGCTCTCGCCCGTCGCGCGGTGTTTCACGATATAGTTCGGCCGCCGCTTCACCTCGTCGTAGACGCGCCCGAGATATTCGCCGAGGACGCCGATGCCGATGAGCTGGATGCCGCCGAGGAAGAGCACGAGCGTGACGAGCGTGGTGAAGCCTTGTTGCGAGTTCTCCATGCCCAGCAGGCGCCAGAGGATGAAGAACACGCCGGCGGCGAAACCGAGCGCGGCGACGAACATGCCGGCGAAGGTCAGCAGCCGGAGCGGCAGATGCGAGAAGCTGAAGAGCCCGTCGAGCGCGTAGCGCACCAGCCGGCGAAACGTCTGCTGCGGGATGCCCGCGGCCCGCTCCTGCCGATCGTAGAGGACATCGGCCGTGGGAAAACCGATCCACGCGCGCAAGCCGGGGAAGAAACGGTGACGCTCCGGGAGGGCGTTGAAGGCTTCGACCGCGGCGCGACCCAGCAGGCCGAAGGTGCCGCTGTTGGGCTCGATCGGGTAGTCGGAGAGCCGGCCGAACACGCGGTGAAACGCGTCGAAGCCGAGCCGGCGCAGGCCCGTCTCGCTGCGCGTGCGTCGGGTCGCGCGCACCACTTCCGCGCCCGCGCGCCAGGCGGCCACGAGTTCCGGGATCAGCTCGGGCGGATCCTGCAGGTCGGCGTCCATGGTCACCACGGCGTCCGCCGTCGCGGCGTGGGCGATGCCCGCGGAGAGCGCGGCCTGGAATCCGAAATTCCGTGACAGCTCGACGGCCTCGAAGCGCGGGTCGCGCGCGGATTGGCTGCGCAGGAGAATGGCCGAACGATCACGGCTGCCGTCGTCGACGAGCACGACACGCCATCCGGTGCCCGGCTGGCCGTTGAACAGCGCCGTCAGGCGGGCAAACAATTCGGGCAGGACGGCTTCCTCGTTGAAGACCGGGATGACAACAGCGACGGTCGGGGCGGTTTCGGGCATGGACGCGGGAGTGAGCATGGAAACTGCGCGCGCGAGAGCGAGCACAAGCGTGTAAAGGGGCGATGAACCACTGAGGGCTTTCGCCAAAGGGGATCGCCTTCCGTAGCGGCGCGGCTTCCCGCGCCGTCGGAGCGCAAGGCGCTCCGCTACACGAAAGGGCCAAGGGCCGGCTGGCGAAACCCATCAGTGGTTTGCTTTGTTTCCGCGCAACCACCGGCTGATCGGCGGGCCGAGCCGGCGTTCGAGCAGCCAGGCGGTCGTGAGCGTGACGAACGTCAGCACGACCGCGCGCACGGTGAAGGTGAGCCACGATCCGGAGAATTCCGGCCACACCACGCGCTGGCCGAGCTGGAACGGGCTGGCGATGATGTAGAGGCCGAACGAAATCGCACCGAGCGGCGCGCAGCGGCGCAGCGGAGTCAGCGGAAATTTCCACGACGAGCTGAACGCGGCCAATCCGACGGCGGCCGCGGCGACCCAGTGGACCTCCCGCCATTCGCCCCGCCAGGCCTGCAGGATGATGCCGACGGTGAGCCAGCCGAGGCAGACGCGCGTAAGCGTGCCGCAGAGCCGGGGCGCCCGCCCGGTCACCGCGAGCAACACCCACACGCACGCCAGCAGGAGATCGAGCCGGTGCGGCGAAACGGTCGTCATCCATAGCCAGTCCGAAAGGCTCAAGTCGTAGAAGAGCGCCCGCAGCGGCCCGAGTTGCCAGATCGCGAGGAGCGCGAGGAGAGCCGCGGGCCAGTTGGTGCGGCGATCGGCGTCGACGACGGGCGCGGCGTGCCAGGCGATCGCGAGGCCGGCGAGCCAGTAGAGGGCGCCGCAGGCGTAGCGGGCGAACAAGGCGGAGACCGGTGCGCCGAGGGCGTGCGCGGCGACCACGATTCCCATCAGGCCGAACACGAGCGTCGTCGGTGGCGCGCAGCGCCAGAGCGCGATAAAGCCGAGATAGTAGACCGCCTCGTAATTGAGGCTCCAGAGATTGGCGTTGTTGAAGAGCAGCGGAAACGCGCCGAGGCCCGGGTAGGGCTCGCTGTTTTCCAGGAAGAGCAGGTTGCCGAGGAACGCGCGGCCGGTCACGTGCGGCAGCAGCAGCACGCTGAGCAGCACGGCGGCGGTGTTGAGCGGGACGAGCCGCGCGACACGATGGACGAGATAGGTGCGCACGTGGCTGGCCGTCGCGGGCTGCGTCGTCACCAAGCCGATCACATAGCCGGAAAGCACGAAAAACATCAGCACCGCCGGCGCGCCGAGGTTGAAGTGCCAGAAACGGTCCGATGGCACCCAGACGGGATCGATCGCGGCGGCCGGCAGGAAAATGTGCGCGTAGAAAACCGCCAGGGCGCAGAGTCCGCGCAGGCCCTCGAGCGGCAGATCGCGCCCGGTTGGCGAACCGAACATCGGACGCAGCGGCGGACCGAGCGGCGCGTTCATGGCGTGGCGGGCGCGTGGAGGTTGCGCCGCGCGCGGATGAGCGCGAGCGCCAGTAGCGCGCCGAGGAAGGCGAGCACCAGCGCGGGTGAAATCGGCAGGGTTTCGCCGAAGAAGCGCAGAGCCAACTGGTGTTTCGCGCGGAGGTTCATCAGCGCGAATTCCGAGTAGCTCGTGAACACGTCGCCTTCGGTGCGCCCGGGCGTGAACCAGCGATCGATGAGGTAGCTCTGCGCGCCGAATTGCAGCAGCACGCCGCCGACCGCGTCCGCCGTCGTGCCGATGATCAACGCGAGTCGCCCGCCGCGGCCGAGTTGTTCCCAGTGCGCCGCCAGCAGCACGACGCCCAGCAGGACGAGCGGCTGGAGGCAGACGCCGGTGTTGCCCCAGATGTCGCGACTGCCGTGGACGCCGACGCCGAGCACGACGGTCGCGCCGATGAACCACAGCCAGAAGCGGCGGCTGCGCGGCGTCGCTCCGCGGGCGCGCTGCATCAACGCGATCGACGCGATGATGGCGCCCACGCTGCCGACAGCGAAGAACAGGTTGCGCTGGTAGAGCAGGAAAAACCAATCACGCCACGCGCCCCAGACGCTGCGCTGCCCGAAGACGTTGAAATCCACGCGGCGGAGAAACGGCGGCACGAGCGTGTCGCGGAGATTGAGCGCGATGCGCTGCAGTTGTTCGGAGGCGGTCGCCGCTTGATCCACGACGGAGGTGTTGGTGGCCAGAGTGCCGTGCGCGCTGTAGGTCGCGAACGCCCAGCCGAACCACGTGGCCAGCACGAGACCTCCAGCCAGGGCCGCGGCGCGCGTAAGTCGCCACCGGGCCGGGTCCGCGCGCCGCGTCCAGCCGAGCGCGCACCATGCCACGGCCAGGACGACGGCATACGGTCCGGCGGAGTAGTGGGCGAGAATGGCGACGGCGAGGCTCACGGAGAAAAGGAGGGCGTGGACGCGCAACGCATCGGGATCGTGGGCGCGCAGGAAAAAATAAAGGGCCGCGAAAATGAAAAACGCCGTGGGCAGTTTGGTCCACGAGTAGGTCACGTTTTGCAGGAAGAGTGGATGGAGCATCAGCAGCACGGCGAGCACGCCGGTCGCCGCGATTCCCCCGTCGCTGAAGCGGCGGGCGAGCAACGCGGCGGGTGCGTAGACGAGGCTGCCCCACATCGTCAGGAAAAGTTGAAAGTGGGCGAAGTCACCGTGAGTGAGCGCGAGCCAAGTGCTGACGGTGAGGTTCACCAGCGGCGGCCGCGACGGCATGGGATCAATGCCGAAGAACAGGACGTCGCGGGGCCACCGTTCGAGGAAGAAACGCGTGCGTTCCCATTGGCCGAACCAGTCGCCCGTCCAGTCTCCGCCCGAGTAACTCACGACGAGCGACAGCCAGCCGACGCTCCAGGCCGTCACGATGAGCTGACCCACGAACAGACTGCGCACGTCGCGCACTGCGATCAGCGCGGCGAGCTCTCTTCGGCCGATCCAGAGGCCGAGGGCGGTGGCAGTGGGCAACACGAGCAACGTGCGGGCCGGAAGATTGCCCGCGTAAACCAGCCAGCCGGCGAGCCACCCGATGAGGAGCGAAAGAACGAACGACGCCACCGCGCGCTCGACGGGGGCGAGCGGCAGCCGCGCGGCGATCGGCCAGCCGGGCCCGAAGGCCAGGCCGAAAAAAAGCACGACGCTGATCAGCAGATCGAGCGTCATGACGCGGGCGGGCGGGCGTGGGTCGTCGCCGCGATTCGCGCGCGAGCGATCGCGAGGGAAAGCAGCGCGAGCAGGACCACCAGCACCAGCGAGGCCGGCGCGTTGAGTCGTTCACCGAAAAACGTGAGCTGATGCTGGAGCTTCGCGGCCATGTTCATCACCGCGCTCGCGCTGGCGTTGCTCTGCCACGCGGCGAAGGCCGGCGGCCCGACCCAGCGTTCGTAAGCCAGGTGTTGCACGGCGAAGTGCAACGCGATGCCGAGGAGAAAATCGACACTCGCGCCGGCGATCAGCAGCGCGCGCCAGCCGCGCGAAAATCGCGGCCACGCTGCCGCCAGCGCGGCGAGCCCGAGCAGGACGAGCGGTTGGAGACAGATATGCGCGAGTCCCCACGTGTCGCGCGCGCCATGCACTGCCACGCCGAGCACCACGGCGCCGAGGACGAACAGCGTCCACCCGCGGCGCGCTGCCGCCGACGCCTCCCGCCCCGCGCGCACGAGCGCGACGATCAGCGCGATCCACGCGACGCTGCCGAACGCGAAGAGCAGGTTGACTTGATAAAGTTGAAACCACGTGTCGCGCAACGCGCCCCACGCGCCCTGCTGCGCGATGAGCGAGGAATCGAAGCTGCGCAGGACGTGCGGCACGACCGTGTCGCGGAGATTGAGCGCGATGCGCGTGAGCTGGCCGGTGATGCTCGAGTCCGCGGCGAGCACCGTGGTGTTCGCGAGCAACGTGCCGCCGGTGCCGTAGCGGAAGAACGACCACGCGAACCACGTGGCGAGCACGCCGCCCCCGACGAGTCCGGCGGCGAGCGTGGCGCGCCACCAATCCGGCTCCGCACGGCGCGACCACGTCCGGACGAGCCAGCCGGCAGCGAGCAGCACGACATAGGGCCCGATCGAGTAATGCGCGAGCAGCCCCGCGGCCAGGAGGGCGGCGGCGAGCATGGCGTCCGATTGCGGCCGCGCCGCCGTGAGCGCGCGCAGAAAAAAATGCAGTCCGGTCAGCGCCATGAACGCGGCGGGCAGCTTGGTCCACGCGAAGGTGGCATTCTGCAGGAAGAGCGGATTCAGCATCGCCGCGACGACAAGGAGCGCGATCGCGCGCGGCCCGCCCCAGCGCCGCGCGAACAATGCGGCCGGGAGAAACACCAGGCTGGCCAGCAAGGTGCTCGCGATCTGGTAGACGGCGAAATCAAGCCGCACGAGCGTCGCGAAGGCGCCGACGAGGACGTTGGCCAGCGGGGGACGCGCGGTGAGCGTGGCGTGGCCGATGAAGATCGTCTCGGGCGCGCCGCCTTCGATGAAGAAGCGGGCACGCTCCCAATGCTCGAACCAATCGGCCGCCCAGCCGCCGCCGGAATAGGTCGACACGAGCGCGAGCCACCCGAGGCACCAGGCGGTGACCAGAGTCTGGCCGATCGCGAGGGCCCGCGCCTCGGGGGAGCGGAGCGTGGCGACAAACGAGCGCCGGTGTGGGCCGAGACCGGATACGCCCAGCAGCGGCAGGCACCAATAGGCCGACGCGGGAAGCCCGGCGACGTAGATGATCCACGCCGCCAGATACGCGCCGAGCAGCGAAAGCGCGGTGGCGGCCACAAGTTTTTCCGCGGGCTCGAGCGAGAGCCGCCGCACCAGCGGCCACGCCAAGCCCGGCACGGTGGCCAGAAAAACAGCGAGGAGGGCGAACAGTTCCAACAGCATTGGGTCGGGGCCGGAAGGGGTCGAGGTGCCGACTACGCCAGCGGCCGGCGCGGCACGCAGCTACTTTTTTTCCGGCGTCACGCGCAGGAGCACGAGATCGGCGTCGGACCAGAGGAGCTGGAGGGCGCCCGCGGGATCGCGGAAGAAGGCGCTGCGGGCGAGGAAGCGCTCGTTGGCCGGGCCGGAGTTGAGCAGGACGTAACCAATATTCTGCGACCGCAGTCGCCGGCCGATCTCCGCCGGGGGCAGGGCGGCGTCGAAGAGCCAGCGCACCTCGGGGCTCCACAGCGGCACAGTGTGCGCGCCCTGGCGGGTGAGCAGGGCGTTGGGGCCGAGCACGAGCAGGCGCTCAGCGCCGGCGAGTTGTGCAACCTCGCGATAGGCGGGGCGCGTGTGAAATTCGTGGATGGCGCCGCCGAGCGTGAGCCAGGCCTTGGGCGGCACGCGATAGATGTTGGCGGGAAGCGTGAGGGCGCGCAGCGCCGCGTCGCCGGCGAAGAGTGTCAGTCCGAAGATCGCAACGGCGCGACCGCGCCGGCCCGGAATCCACCGCGCCAGCGCCGCACCGCCGAGCACGGCGGCGAAAGCGAGCGCCGGATTCAAGACGCGCAGCGTCGCGATGAATCCCGCCGCCGTATAGGCGACCGATGCGGCCCACAGGGCGACGACGAGCGCGATCGCGAGCAGGAGCGCTCGGGCCGGCCGGAAGCACAAGGCGCCGCCCGCGATCACTCCGAGCAGACCGGCGAGGCAGTTCGTGACGAGCAATCGTGGCGCCTCGGGCGGCAGATGCGCCCAGCCGAACTCGGCGCGGAAACTGTCGTTGAGCCACACGTGCATGTGGTTGATCGGAAACAGGCCGCCGACGGAAAGATTGTAGAACGGGTTGCCGGTCGCGGCCCAGTTGCGCGCATACCACGGCAGTGCCGCGAGAGCGGCGATGGCACCGAACCCGAGCGTGCCGCGGAGTGTGAGCCGGCGGGCGACGCAGAGCGCGAGGCCGAAGATCGGGAGCACGAGGCCGTATTCGCGGGCGAGCGCGCCAAGGCCGGCGGCGAGCCCGGCGGTCGCGAGCAGGCCGAGCGACTCCTCGCTGCGGTGGCGGGGCAGGTAGAGCAGGAGCGCGACGAACGCGAGGGCGGGCAGCCCCGTTTCCTGGCCCATCGCCGTCGCCCACGCGACGACGGGCGAAGCGGCAAGCAGCGCGACCGCGAAGGCGGCGGCGCGAGCGGAGAACAATCGCCGCGCCAGCGCATGTGTCGCCAGCACGAGCGCGACAAATTGAAAAATCACGAGCGGCGCGGTGAGCCCCGGTCGGGCGGCGCCCGCCAGCGCGTAGAGCCAGAAGTAGTGGCTCGAGACGAGCGGCGCGATGCCGTCGGGCCAGGCGTAGATTTCGAAATCGGCCGCGGTGACCGGCGGATAGAATCCCAGCGTGCCGCGCGCCAGCATCTGTTCGGCGAGGTAGTTCCAGCGGAAAATCGTATCGACGCCGAAGAGCGGTTGGGCGGTGGCGCGATAGATCACGACGGCCAGCACGGGAAGCAATGGCAGCCAGAGCGGGGCGTGCTCGCGCCACGCCCCGGGAGGAGGTGGCGGGGCGGTCGGCGCCGGACGCGACGATGACCGCCGATAAAACCACGCCGCGGCGAGCGTCACCAACGCCCACAAGGGGCCGAGCATGGTGAAGCGAAGCGGGAGACCCGCTGCGTCACAGCCGAGGATGAGCGCGACGAGGCTCACGCCGCTGCCCATCGAACCGGCGACCCATGGCAACGGCACCCGCGCCGCGCGCGCGACCAGCCAGCCGGGCGCGACGAGCGCGCCGAGCCCGAGCGTGCCGATCAAAGCGTCGCCGACACTCATGGCGGCGGCGGCGGGCTGGCGCGTTGGAAAACCAGATATACGGCGTCGAACTGGAGGTAGCCGCGGCCGGGCAGGGTCGCGACGGCGTCGAGCGCCGCACGCGCATCGAACGCGCGCGCGAGCCGATAGTCGTCCGTGAGTATCCGCGGCGCGGCGACACGGATCGCGTCGACTTGGTCGGGTCGCAGCACGAGCCAGTGCGGGCGCAGGGCGGCGATGATCCCGGCGTGCGGCAAATGGCCGGCGCGGCGCGCCGCGACCACCTCGGGCGAGGCGAGCCCGGGCCAGTCGAGCATTTTCAGGCCGGAGAAATAACCGATGTAGCCGAGCGGCTCGAGGTAGACGCGGTCACCCGGCGCGGCGTTGGCCCGCAGCCACCGGCCGATCGCCGTGCGGTGGCCGTCCTCGATGATCGCCTGCTGGGTGCGCATCTGCCAGGCGACGCCAACCAGGAGCGAGGCTTGCAGCAGCACCCAGATTGCGGATACGATGCGGACGGCAGGGACGGCGGCGCGCGGGTTCGCGGCGCGGCGGAGGGAGGCGTCCAGCAGATAGGCCCACGCGATGAAACCCAGTGCCTCCCAGCCCGGGTAATACCAGGGCGAGCGCGGGATGTATTCGACGTAGAAACCGCCCAGGCCGAACGCGAGCGACGCGAGGCGGCCGGGCGTGCGCACCTGCGGCCAGAGCCAGGCCAGGGCGCCGCCGAGCGCCACGAGACGCGTCAGCCAGCGGAGCACGGACGGCCAGCCGCCAAAGAAAAAATATGCCGGCATGAAGACGTCGTGGAGCGCAACCTCGCCGAACAGCAGCCGCCACGGGTAGAGCAGCAGCGTGGTGAGCAGTTCGCCGGCGCCGTGGTGCGAGACCTTCGCCTGAATCGTGTGCGGCACCGGCGTGCCGTAATACCACCAGGCGAAAATAATCCACGGCAGATAGAAAACCAGGCCCAGCGCCGCCGCGCGCACCAGTTTTCCGAGGCGCTGGCGCCAGCCCGCAACCTCCGTCGCGCCGAGCCACCACCACGCGAGCGCCAGCACGCCGAAAAACACGCCGCCGTCGGGCCGCGTCCATTGGAGGCCGGCGCAGGCCAGCGCACACGGCAGCAGCCGCGCGCCGTCGCTCAGTGCGCGCCACGTCAGCACGATGAAGAAAATCAGGAGCGCCGACTCCATGCCGTTGATCGAAAAGTCGATCGTCTTGGCATCGAGTGCCCAGGCCGCGCCGGCCACGCCGATCGCGAGCGGGGCGAGGGCGCCGCGCAGCATCAGACGCGCGGCGAGCGCGATCGCGCCGCCGAGAGCGGCGGCGCTCACGAGTCGGAACAGCCAGAGCGCGCGTGTCGCGACGTCCTCGCCTCCGCCGAGCGCGAAGAGCGCTGGCAGCAACGTGCCGAGCGGCGAGGTGAACGTGTGGACGCGTTCGCCGGGCTGAAAGACGAGGCCGTGGCCGGTCGCGAGGTTCAGGCTCGCGCGGAAGGTGATGTAGTAGTCCTCCCACGCGTGCTGCGTGAACGCGGCGAACGCGAGGCAGGTGAGCGCAGCGGCGCCGCCGAGCAGGAGCGGGCCGCGGGCGGCGGTCGGCGCGGTCGCGGTGAGCTCGGGGGCGGGACTCACGGGCGGGGGGTGTTTTTCGCGAAGACGAGCAACACCGCGTCGTAGTCGAGGTAGCCGCGCCCGGGCAACACGTGGCGCGCGTCGATGGCGGCGCGCGCGTCGAAGGCCCGCACGAAGCGGTAGTCGTCTTTCAGGAGACCCGGCCAGGCCGCGTCGACCGCGGCAGCTTCGGCGGGACGAAACACCAGCCAGTCCGGTTGCAGCGAGCGCACGATGGGCCGGCCGGCGCGGCGCGCCGCGACGACTTCCGGCGAGGAGAGCCCGGGGTAGTCGAACATCTTGAGTCCGGAAAAATAGCCGATGTAGCCGAGCGGTTCGAGATAGACGGAGGCGCGACGGCCGGCGGATTGTTCGCGCAGCCAGAGCCCGATCTGGCGGCGGTGGCCGTCCTCGATGATCGTCTGCTGCGCGCGCATCTGCCACGCGGTCGTGGCGAGCAGTCCGCCCTGCAGCAGGACGACGAGACCCGCCACGATGCGCACGACGGAGCGCGTCCAGGCGCGCGCGGCGTCCGCGCCGATCTCCCAGATCGCCTGCAACAGATACGCCCACGCGATCCAGCCGAGCGACTGCCAGCCCGGGTAATACCACGGCGATCCCGGGATGTATTCGACGTAGAAACCGCCGAGGAAAAACGCCGCCGAGGCCACGCGTCCGCCCGGCCGCACGCGGGGCCACGCCCAAGCGAGCGCCGCACCGAGCGTGAGCGCGCGCGCCGGCCAGACGAGCACGGCCGGCCAGCCGCCGAAGTCGAAATACGACGGCAGGTAAAGGCCGTGCAGCATGGCCTGCCCGAAGAGGAGCCGCCACGGATAGGTCGCGAGCGCCGCGAGCAGTTCGCCGGGCGTGGAGCGCGCGACCTTCGCGATGATGGTGTGAGGAATCGGCGAGCCGTAGTAGGCCCACGCGAAGATCACCCAGGGCAGATAGGCGAGCACGCCGAGCGCCAGACCGCGCGACACCGCGCCGGCGCGTTGGTGCCATGGGAGGTTGAGGCCGGCGTTTTCATTTCGGCCGAAAAGGATCCACGCAAGAGCGAGGGCACCGAAGAACACGCAGCCGTCGGGCCGCGTCCATTGCAGGCCGGCGAAACCGAGCGCGCACGGCAGAAGGCGCGCGCTCTGCGTGAGGGCGTGCCACGTGACGGCGATGAAGAGGATCAGCAGGCCGAGTTCCATGCCGTTGACGGTGAAATCGAGCACCTTGGGATCGAGCGCCCAGGCGAGGCCGGCGGCGCCGATCGCCACGGGGGCGAGCCCCTCGCGGTGCATGGTCCGCAGCGCGAGCCACAACGCGGTGCCGAGGGCCGCGGCGCACACGAGGCGGTAGCACCACAGCGCGCGGGGAATGACGTTGTCACCGCCGCCGATCGCAAACGCTGCCGGCAGCAGGGTGCCGAGCGGTGAAGTGAAGCTGTGCACGCGCTGGCCGGGTTCGTAGACGAGGCCGTGACCGGTCGCGAGGTTGAGGCTCGAGCGAAACGTGATGAAGTAGTCCTCCCAGACGTGTCCGGTAAAGAGCGCGAAGCCCAGGCCGAGCGCCGCGCTCGCCAGCGCCAGGACCAGGGGAAGGCGCGAGGTCGGCGCGGTCATGGTTTCGCCGGGGGCGGCGGCAACGGCTGGGCGCGCAAGGACTCGGGCAGGTCGTCGGGCACCGTGGGAGGATCGGTCAGCGCGATCAGGCGGATGGAGATGTCGTGGGCACGGAGCAGGGCGCGCTCGCGCGGGTGGTGCCCCTCGTATTGAAAAGCCCGACACGTGAGCGGATGCTCGAGGCGCAGCAGCGTCTTGCCGGCCGGATAACCCAGATAGTGATGCACGGGGTGGAGCAGTTGAGCATTCACCAGGACGAGGTCGGGACGCGAGACCGGCAGCGCTAACGGGACGTAAATCGAACCCGAGAAGGTGAGCGTGCGCTTCGGGTTGCCCCAGTTCCGCAGGACGGCGATCTCGACCTCGCGCGGATACAGCCGGGTGAAATGCGGCCAGAAATGCACCGCGCCTGCCGCCACCGCCGCCGCCGCGACCCACGGCGCCAGCCGGGGCCGCGGGGCGAGCAGGCGCGCGATCGCCCAGCCGCCGAGCAGGCAGAACAGTGGCACGAAGGGTTTCACGGTCCGCGCATAGACGACGAAGATCCGCAGACCGACGGAGCAGAGCACGAGCAGCGCATAGGCGGCGGCGAGCGCGAGCAGCACGAGCCGCGCGCGGCGTTCGGGCATTGCGCTCTGGCGCCAGGCCAGGGCCAACGCCAGCCCGATGGCCGCGACGATCGCGACGCCGGCGATGCCCTCGGCGTGCCAGAAATATTCCCACGGCAGCGACCAGCCCTCGGCCATCGCGCCCTGTTTCACCGAGCCGCTGAACTCAGTCAGGATGGCCCAGAAATATTTGCCGCCCACCAGTGTTCCGAACGCGATCGGCAGCGCGAGCCCGAGCCCGGCACCGGTGGCAAAGCCGAGCACGAGGCGTCGGGTGTCACCCTCGTGCCGGGTGCTGATCGCGTGCATCAGGCCGACGACGGGCACGAGATACCAGTAACCGTTGTAGAGCCCGTAGGCAGTCGCGACCAGCAGCCCGCAGGCGAACGCGCGCCTTCGAGTGGCGGCACGAAGTCCCACCACCAGCGCGAGGAGCGCCGCCGTGAGCGCGACCTCGTAAGGCAGCAGATGCCGCGCGTGATAAAACGCGGCGTTGGCCGTCGCCATCAGCAGCAACGCCCAGAGCGCTTCGCGTTCATCCGCGCCGAGCACGCGCGCGAGGCGGTGCGTGAGCAGGAGATTCAGCGTCGAGAAGACCGAGAGCAGCGCGGCGCCGAGCCACATCGTGAAGCCGACATGGGCCGGTTGCGTTGACCAGTGTCCGTGCGCGGTGATCTGGGCGAGCAGGTGCTGGCCGGCCGTGATGACGGCGCCACACCACGTGAACAGCATGTGCTCGGGCAGCATCGCGAGCAGCCGGGCTTTGGTGAAATCGCCCGAGGCCATCGCCAGGTAGAGTTGCACGCCGCGATCGTAGCGGCCCTCGTCCCCGAAATAATATTGTCCGCCCTGCGCCGCCAGCGCGAGCCGCAGGCCGAGGGAGACCAGCAGGATCAGCGCGACGAGACGGGTCGGCCAGGATGCTCCGAGGGCGGTTTTCATCGGGCGATGTTCGGTTCGGGTTGGAGCGGCTTGTCCCCAAGCCGCGGCAGGAACTTCAGCCGCCGGGGTGGTCGGTGCTTTCCCCAGCCAGCGGCTCGGGATCAAGCCGCTCCATGTTCAATCCGTCGGCACCCGGCAGCGCGCACATGCGGGTCGGGCTACCGCAGAAAATTGTAACGGAAGATCGCCCACAGGGCGCGGAAGCCGTCGCGCCAGCCGATCTTTTTTCCTTCGGCGTAGGTGCGACCGTAGTAGCTGATGCCGACCTCGTAGATCACGATGCCCTCGAGCTTCGAGACCTTGGCCGTGATCTCCGGTTCGAAGCCGAAGCGGTTCTCCTCGATCGTGATCTTCCGGAGGACGTCGCGGCGGAAAACTTTATAGCACGTTTCCATGTCCGTGAGGTTCAGGTTGGTCGCCATGTTCGAGAGCAAGGTGAGGACCTTGTTGCCGACCATGTGCCAGAAGTAGACGACGCGGTGGGGCTGGCCGCCTTGGAAACGCGAACCGAAGACGACATCGGCCTTGCCGTCGACGATTGGCTTCATCAGCCGCGGATACTCGTCGGGATCGTATTCGAGATCGGCGTCCTGCACGATCACGATGTCGCCCGTGGCGGCCTGGAAGCCGGTGCGCAGGGCCGCGCCTTTCCCCTGGTTGACCTCGTGGTAGATGATCTTGTCGACCAGCGGCGCAATCTGGGTGCGGAGCAGATCGCGCGTGCCGTCGCGCGAACAGTCATCGACGATGATGATCTCCTTCTCGGCCACCGGCGCCGCCCGCACGCGATCGACGATGGTGCGAATGGTTTTCGCTTCGTTATAGCAGGGAATGACAACCGAGAGTTTCATGCGGGCGTTCGCACCCTAGAGTGCGGCGCTGGCGGTGGAAGCAGTTTCTTGCGCCGCGCCGCGCGGGAGGATGACGACGTTCTTGAAGGCGAAGTGCAGCGGGCCGGCGCTGGCCCCGCCCTCGACGGTGGAGTGCCACGCGAGCGAGCAGTCGCGCTCCGTCCAGAACCGGCGGAACTTCTCTCCGGCGAACACCCACGCCGGGTAGCTCGCGCGGTAGATCGACGCTGGCACGTGCTGGACGACGACGCGATCGTCTGGCGTATCGGAAAAACAGGTGCGCGTGACGATCCACGCGGCGGCCGGGAGGGCGGCCAGCCGCTGGAGGATCGGCCACGGGTGCTCGACGTAGGACAGCACGCTCGAGAGCAACACGACGTCCGGCGCGGCAGGGTCCGGGTCGAGCGCCGCATCGAGGCTGGCATGAAATCGGAGTTCGGCGGTTTGGTATTCGCGGCGGCCCAGCTCGGCCACGGCGGGTTGTTCGACGATGTCCCAGCGCAGCGCACGGCCGGGCGCGAGCCAAGGACGCATCTGCAAGAAAGTGCTGCCGAGCGAACCGCCGAAATCGAGGACGCGCAGCGGCACCGTCGTGCCGGAAGGGGCGACGCGTTGGATCGCGCCGAGGAGGAAGGGGTCGGCGTGCGGCTCGGTGAAGAGCACGGTGTCGCGCTCGTAGGCGGCGCGGCCGGCGGCGACTTCGCGCGCGGCGGTGGCGGTGCGCTGGAGGATCTCCGGCGCGTCGTAGCCGGAGCTGGCGGCGCGCGCGGCCGCCCAATCCGGATAGGGCCCGGTGAAACGCAGCCGCTGGTGCCGCGTGAGCCAGCGGCGGAGCGGCCGGGGCAGCAGGGCGCGTGCGAGCGCGCGGAGCGGCGCGTTCATGCGAGGCGTGCGAGATGATCGCG
>Ga0163144_10002589_pt1 | contig 41537 bp, 37 predicted proteins | sample OliLak19BULKMAT1_FD_123175 | JGI IMG/M metagenome (GOLD analysis project Ga0163144, IMG submission 123175) | Freshwater microbial mat bacterial communities from Lake Vanda, McMurdo Dry Valleys, Antarctica - Oligotrophic Lake LV.19.BULKMAT1 | ecosystem: Environmental > Aquatic > Freshwater >...
CACGCCCACCCCCAAGCCTAAAAACGAAAACAGCAAATAGGTAAACACAAAATGGTTTAAGAAGCGGTAGCTTTCTCGTCCAAATAGGGCAGTGCGTGGCACAATTTCGGTAATGTCTAGGGCATTTGCCAGCGCAAGATACGGGATAATGAACAGTACCGCATCATAACGCCCATCATAAACAAGCTGTGCCACCAGCGGGATTGCCACCAATGCCCCCACAAATAGCACGCCCGCCACCCCCAATAACAGCTTTATAATCCAGCCAATACGTAACGTTTGGCGGCGCGTCAGTTCGGCGGTCATCATTTGGTAGAGGACAGCATGAAGTAACTGCACAGGTCTAAATAGCGTTGTAAATGCTAAAAAGCCCGCCATGGGTTCATCGGCAATCATCAACACCGCCACCGCAACAATAATTTGGTCTGGCACAAGCGACGCAAGGATGCTAATAAAGAAGGACACGCCCTGCCCGCGTTCTTTAAGCGTTACCACACGCTTCCCACTTTTTAGCAGGCGTTTGCACAGCCACCACGTGGCTAGGCTTACGCCAAACAACATTAGGGTTTGCACGCTTAAGAGCAGGTCATCAGTGGCAAGCGCAGGAAAAAGCACCATTGCCAACACAGGAAAAAGCATCAACGCATTAGGAAGCCTCATCCACAATGCCGATTGGCTATAGTGCGATTGTGTGCTTAGTAGCTCGGCGAGAATGAAGTTAAGGACGGCGGAGAGTGTGGCAAAAATTAGTAATAGCACCCACCCGACCGAGAAACCGTAAATCCATCCGCCCAAAACACCGCCCACCACACACGGCACAAGCGCAATCATCAGCGTATTTCGCACGTCCTTTTGCCAGTGATACGCGCCTAATGGCTGGCGTAAATGCTCACGCTTAATGACAGAAACTTGCCCCATTTGCAAGAGTAACATGAGCAATTGCACCAAATTTACAAACAAGCCAAAGTTGACTGCTTCGTTAGCAGGAAGAATGCGATAAACCAGCGCGTTTGCAATAAACGTAAACACGCTGGCAAGGGTGGCATAGCTTAATGCCTTCCCTAAGACCAGTGACCAATAACGTACTTTATCAATTGTCACTAGTATGCCCCCTTGCCCTTTAAGACAACCCACACAGTTTTGAACAAAATTTTAAGGTCTAGCCAAAACGAATAGTGCTGAATGTAGTACAGGTCGTCTTCTGTGTTTAGGTGCATGGGCTTTTCGCTTCGTCCCGTCACTTGCCACCAGCCCGTAATGCCCTGTGGCACAGCAAACCGCTTGCGTTGCCATGCTTCATACAACGCTACCCGATGAGGCATTTCTGGGCGAGGTCCGACTAGGCTCATATTGCCTTGTAATACGTTAAATAATTGTGGCAGTTCATCAAGGCTAGTGCGCCTTAAAAACTTACCAATGCGCGTAATGCGTGGGTCATCCATTGTTTTAAGGGTTTCTGGCGATAGGTGGGGTGAGTTTTCATACATCGTCCTAAACTTATAGAACGTAAACAGCTTGCCATTTTCGCCCACGCGCTCTTGCTTATACAATGCGCCCCCCGACGACGTAAAGCGCACCCATGCGCCAATGATTAGCATAAACGGCGACAAGACCAAGCACAAAGGCACACTGATTAACAGGTCAAAAATGCGCTTATTGAGCAATTGCTGGCTGGTAAACGCGGGGTCACGCAGGCTAATGAGGGGAATGTCCTCCAGCGTGTTCACCTGCGCCCGATACAACGCCAGATTAAATTCATTGGGGACAACGTAAACCCGTACAGGCAACGGGTCTAGTGCGTTGATAATGCCTTCTAGGTCTAGTCGGGCTTCTTTTGAGGAAACTAAAATCACTTCGTTCACTTGATAGCTGATGATGAACGCTATTACGTCGGTGGCTTGGGGGGTAAAGAGCGTTGCTACCACTTTGGCGTTTAGCACTTCGTCACCTTCAATGAGGGTATGCAGACGTTGCTCGGTGGGATTGTCTTTTTCGCTGATGATTAACACGCGGTTGAGGGTGGTTTGTGGATTCCGAAGCCTAAAAATGAAGTGCATCGCAAATCGTGACCCCACCAATAGCAAAAGGCTTGCCACGTAAAAATAGCCGATTAGATAACGCGAAACGTCCCGATAGGTAAAGTAAAGCAAGCCCGCCGCCACCATTAAGCCTAAAGATGTGCCTATAACGACACCGCTTGTTTCTTCGGCTAGGGTGGGCGTGTAGCTGGGGTTATAAATGCCCCGTGTGGCAATGCCCCATAACCAAATGACGGTAAGCACTATTTCACCATACGGGGGAAAGGCTTCTACATTGGGGACTTGGGGACCTAAATCAATAGACACGCGCAAAAAGCTGGCAATTAGGCTTGCCAATAAAATCATGAGCGCATCCGACAGAATGGCAAATACAACAACGTTTACGTTTCTATGGTTCATGAGAGCCTATTGAGTTGCTTTTGTAATGATGATTACACGCCTGTTATCTATTGTGATGATACGAGGAAATGCCATAGGGTGCAATATAGAAGGCGCGGGGTGTCTCAAACACCACTCAAAAGACATATTTTTGAGGGTTATAGGGGGTTTTGTGGTGTGTTTTAGAATGATGTGATGGGCAAAACAGGACGGAGAGGGCGGGATTCGAACCCGCGATAGCCTTTCAACTACTCTCGTTTTCGAGACGAGCCTATTCAACCACTCTAGCACCTCTCCAAAGGTTGTGAGTGCGGTTTATGATAGCGCAAAGTGGGCTAAAAGCAACGCCTACTTTTGCCCATCCGCCCGCAAGCCTCTAAAGAACGCCCGAATTTGCTCGGCGGCTTCTTCGGCAAAAAGCCCGTGTGCCACGTCTACACGGTGGTTAAGCAGGGGGTTTTCTAGTAGGTTAAACACGCTTCCCCCTGCGCCTGCTTTGGGGTCGGTGGTTGCAAATATCAGTCGGGGTAAACGCGCCAAAACCATTGCGCCAGCGCACATGCAACACGGCTCTAGCGTGCAGTACAACGTTACGCCTTCTAGTCGCCAAAAGCCCACCGCTTGCGCTGCCTCACGGATTGCCAGCATTTCGGCGTGGGCGGTGGGGTCGGTATCGGCTTCACGGCGGTTATAGCCCCTGCCAATGATTGCACCCTCCCTAACCGCAATTGCGCCAATGGGGACATCCCCTGCTAAAAGAGCTTTGTCGGCTTCGTCTAGGGCGTGGCGCATCCATCGTGCATCTTCTAGGCTAAAGAGGCTAGAGGATGTCTTGGGGGGGAGTATCTTCGCTGTCAATTTTAATCTTTACTTTCTTCTCGGTACGGCTAGAGAGGTCTTGGGCTTCTTCTAGGGCTTCTTCTGCCTTTTCGATGATGGTCTTGGGGCGAGCCTTGTGTTTAGGGGCTTCTTCGGGGTCGGGCAATTGCCAGCTTTTCACTTCGTTGTAGCCTGTGATGCTGGCAACGCCAAACGCCGCCACCGCCACAATACCAATGAGGAACGTGGGTACTTGGATGAAGCTATTATTGCCCAGCAGTAGCGCACTGCATAGCAGCACGCCTGACGAAAAGCCAAATAAAAAGCGTCGTAAGGATTTCATGGTAAAAACTCCTATTTTTAGAACTCAACCTTTGGGTATGCGCCCTCAAAAGACAAACTACACGCCAATGAGGGCAAGTGCGTCACGCTTTGGGGCGTGTTAAATTCGGTGCGTAGCCAAGCATGTGGGTCTTGGCGTGTGTGTTGTTCTGCCCCAAAATTTTTTGGCTAGAGACGATGCTGACATGGCTTCACTTGTGCCTGCCACGTCGTAAATATCACCATCTAAGAACTCATGACAATTGAGGCTATCGCGCTCAAACGCCAGATATTCATCTTCCGTCCATGGGTGGCGTTTACGAACAGCCATCATTTTCCTCGCTTAGAACAGCGTCTTTTGCTTAAAATCGGCGCGTTCTTCGGCTTCTTGACGGGCATCACCCATTAGGGGCAAGCCGTCGTTGTCGTGGCGCACTTCGTCCACATCATCCATACAGGAAGGGCAACTGCACTCGGTGGGGTGTGCCGTAAATGTCGGCATGGGAACATCAGGTGTTGGGAGTGTGGGCGTGGGGGCAGGCGCGTCCTCAAAAAGGCTCATGTCGGGTACAAAACCATCAGGAAGCGCATCAGCGCGGAGTGTGGCTTGCACATAAAGCTCTTTGAGGTCATCCGAAGTAAACCCGACCTTCTCTAAAACACGGCGTAAAGAGGGCAACGTTACTTTATCATCACGCTGTATCACGTTTTGATAGTGGGCTTGAAGGCATTTACGCCACTCATCATCAAACACGCTCATTAAAAATTTACCTATCGTCTTTGGCGATTGTTTTTATTGTAGGGCAAAACACGCGCCACTGCAACGACTGGTAAGGCAAAGGAGATTGGCGGTTTGTCGGGGTTTCACTACGCGCCCCACCACTTTTTGAAAAAAGTGAACAAAAAATTGGAGCCTATTCACTATGAAGCATACGCCCTATCGCAGAGACTGAACCAATGCCAACAGTTCCTCGCCATAGGTGGCAAGTCGCCATGCGCCAATGCCCTCTATAACGCTTAACTCTTCTAGGGTTTTGGGTTTAAGACCTGCAATCTCCCAGAGTGTGCTTTTGGTCATGATGATATTGCTGTCTACGCCACGCTTAATGGCGCACTCTTTACGCCACGCATGTAGCGCAATATAGCGTTCCGACAACAGAGAATCTAGGCGAGGAGCTTTGGGAGGAGATGGGGGCTTGTTATTGCGCCCACGCTCAAGAGCTTCTAGGATGTCATCGCCATACAAACGAAGCTGACGCGCAGAAATAGCGTTAGCGGCTTGTAGTTCTCGGCGATTATGGGGCTGTTTTTGCGCCAAAATAATTAGAGAACGATTCTCAATGATCTTAAAGGGAGGCTTGTCCTCTTCTTCGGCGATGGCTTCGCGCATGGTAAATAGCTCGGCTAAAAACGCCATTTGCTTGCGATTCAGTTCGTTGGGGCGTGTAATGCGCCAAAAGCCTTCGGGGTCAAATTCTTTTTCTTTGGCTTCAATACGCTCAACGTCTAAAAATACCTCAATGGCTTCGTTGAGGGCGTTAATTTGTGCCAGCTTTTCCATATACATATCCCGCAATGGAATAAGATAATGTGTGTCCATTTGGGCATAGTGCAGGCTTTCGGCGGGCAGGGGGCGCAACCCCCAGTTATCTAGCTGATGCTTCTTGTTGGGTGTAATGTCGAAGTGTTCTTTTAGTAGGTCGCTTAAGCCAATTTCGGGCTTTCCCGTAATGCGTGCCGCGTACATCGTATCGAACAGGTTCTTAAAGTCAAAACCAAAGTCACGCTTCATGCAAATAAGGTCATATTCAGCGGCATGAAACACTTTTTGAATGTCCTGACGGCTACAAATCGCCCCCAACGGTGACAGGTCTGGCACAATAAAGGGGTCGATGATGTAGTCGTGGGTGCGCGTAGAAAGCTGAATTAAACACACGCGCCCACGATAGGCATACATGCTGTTCGACTCCGTATCAAGGGCGATGATAGGCTCACGCTGAAGGGTGTCTACTAAGCCTTGTAGGGCGGGCTGTGTGGTGATGAGTGTTGCCGTAGAAAACGAATCTATCATATCCACCCTCTGCGCCTAAAGTATAGGAGCGTTCCAACGGCAATTCCAAGCATGATTGTGGCTAGAACAAAGAAGGGTTTTGGGTTTGCAGCATGTTCGGGTGTAAGGGGTAAAGGGATGTTCATGCCATAGATGCTAGAGAACAACGTGAGGGGCAAAATAATCACCGAAATGACGGTAAGAATGCGTATCACCTCATTAACGCGATACGTTGCCAATGTATTTACTGTGTCGGCAAGGCTATTGATGATTTCGTAGTTCTCATCAATCATATCACGCTCGCGGTAAAGGTGGTCGGCGATGTCGCCAAAGTATTCTTCTAGGTCTTCGTGCAAAATGGGGTGTTCACCGCGCTCTAGCTGTTCCACGATGGGAACTTGCTGGCGAATGATGCGCCTTAGAGCAATGATGTCACGGCGTGCCAGCGAAAGCTGTTGCATCACCGAGCGCGTGTCTGTGCTAAAGATGTTTTCCTCTAATAAGCGAATTTTAACGTCTACTTTGCGTAAAATCGGCTCGATATAGTCTACCAGTTGGTCAATGATGGTATAAAACATATGGTTTGCACCACGCCCTAAAATTCTGGCGCACATTCCTTCATCGGCTTCACACGCATCAAACAGGCGCACTAGCGGTTTAAGTGTGCCGTCATGCGATGTAATAATATAGCCACGCCCCACCACAAAATCAACTTCTTTAGCGCGTGAAAAGGCTTCTTTTGCATCAAAACTTGGGAAGTGCATAACGACGTAAAGATACTCATCGTCCTCATCAATCTTGGGGCGTTCCATCTCGCTACTAAGGTCTTCTAGGTTTAGCGGATGGATAAAAGGGAATAGCTCGCGTATCGCTTCAATCTCGCTAGGATTGGCGTTAATGAGGTTAATCCAGGTCATGCGACCGTATGTAAGTTTCTTTAGCATACCCTATATTATCGCGTGTCTGCATCCCCTAAACAAGGGGTATAAAAGAGACGTTTCTTCTTTTGACAGGTGGGTTAGAATGTGCTATATTTGGGCGAAAGTGATTGTGACATTTTTCGCATTCATCAAAAACTTAAAACGCCAAATGGGCGTGGTGGTACGGTAAGACAACCGCACTTACTCTCATTGTTGTTTGGAGGAAAGAAAAAGAGCTATGGCAACCGCAAATCCATCGAAGGGTGAGCTGGCAGAAAGAACCAGTATCGCCAAACCAACACAAGAAATAGCCAAGAGTGCGGGCTTGACGGTTGATGCCCCCACACGACGCGAGTTCTTGTACTATATCTGGGGTGCTTCAATTGCGCTTTTACTGGGGCAATTTGGGGCGGGTCTGGTGTGGTTCATTTTCCCACGCTTCAAAGAAGGCGAGTTCGGCGGTGAGTTTCCTTTTAGCCCCGTAGATTTGCCGGTGGTGGGTGATGTGCCTTACAGCGTGGCGGCAGGTCGTTTCCACGTTAGTAACACGCCTAACGGCTTGCTTGCACTCTACGGCGTTTGTACGCACTTGGGCTGTTTGCCAAAGTGGGTGCCAACAAATACACGCTTTGAATGCCCCTGCCACGGTTCTAAATTCCAAGGCGATGGCAGTTATATCGAAGGTCCCGCGCCCCGTGCGCTAGACCGTTTTGTTGTTACGGTTACATATGCCGATGGTAGCACCGCAGAAACTGATGCGTCCGGAGGTCCCGTACCTCTTGACCCCACGAAAGCGATTACCCGTATCGGCGTAAACACGGGCAAAAAAGTATTAGGGCCCGGCAATACCTAGGGATGAGTTTTACTGTTAATGATAAACGTTGTTGATTTGAGGAGAACGAAACGATGTCCATTCTGCCATTTCCATCGTTCTTAGATGATGTCCGCGAGAAGGGCTTAAAGAAAGCCGTTTTTGAGGGCATTGACGAGACTGTAGAACGTATTACGGCGGGCATGAATTTGTCTGACATTCGCGCTGCGCTACGTGGTGACACCATGCGTAAGCCCGACCCACGCCTTCGCCCCCATGCGGATAGCTTTTGGTTGCACATGCGCCCTGGCTATTTCCATAAAGATATGACGGGCGTATACCCCACTTTTCGTTTAGGGTGGCTTTCTACTTACTTTGTGTTCTTTGAAACCGTTACGGGCTTATTGCTCATGTTCTGGTATACGCCATCACCCGATATTGCGTATGGCGACATGCTTAACATGCTCTCTAATGTGCCTTTGGGGCAGTTTATCCGTGACTTGCATCGTTTGGGTGCAGAAGCCATGGTGCTGATTGTGTCTTTACACATGATGCGAACATGGGTGACGGGTAGCTATAAAAAACCGCGCCAATTTACGTGGTTTACGGGCATTTTGCTCTTGGTACTCACTGGCTTGCTTAGCTTTACGGGTTACTTGCTCCCTTGGGATCAATTAGCGTTGTGGGCGGTAACCATCGGTGCCAGTATGGCAGAAGCTACCCCTGTTATTGGTGAACAAGTGAACTTGATTGTTCGTGGTGCGCCAGAACTGGGTGCGAATGGTTTGCTCCGTTTCTACTTGGCGCACGTTCTCGCATTGCCCATCTTCTTGTTCATTTTTACGGGCGTTCACTACTATAAGGTGATTATTCACGGACACAGCTTGCCCCCCAAATTAGAAAACATTGGTGAGGACACTGCCAAGCGTGTGCCGTTAGACAAGCGCGTTTACTTCATTCCTGACATCATGACCAATGAAATTTTGTGGATGAGCGTCACGACGTTCATTATGGTAGTGTTGTGTGTGTGGTTCTATCATGCACCGCTAGAAAGCCACGCCAACCCCCAAGTAACGCCATTAGGCACAACTGCGCCTTGGTACTTCTTGTGGATTCAGGGTGCGCTAAAGCTAGGCGATAAGTTCTTCTGGGGAATTGCTTTCCCAACCGTTCTCATTGGTGTATTGGCAGTGATGCCTTACCTTGATGTAACCAAGAGCCGTCGCTATGCCCACCGTCGCATTTCCCTTTCTTTGGCAATGCTCTTGATAACATTTACCACCGTTCTAAGCTACATGGGGCTTCCTGAATTTGCGGTAGCCACCAGCGCGGAACGCGAAATTTTGCACGTACTAACATTTGAACCTGCCCATAACCATGTGGGACCCGCACGTACTATTCCTTTCAATCAGGCTGCGCCCGGTATGTATACTACGGAACAGTTTAACGGTGAGGATTTGGCGTTGGTGATGGAAGAAATGAACCAGCCCGTCATTTGGAATGTGGTCAGTAAAGACAACCCTGTCCTAAACACCTATGCAACGGAGTATGATGTTTTAAGAAATCGCCTTGTTACTTTGGACTATGCTGCCGCGTTGCCTGCACGCTTCCGTACTGTGCCAGATGATGCGCCCCGCTTGCGTGAAGTGCTGGAAATCTTCCACCATGACCTTGAAAACGAAGCAGGGGAACTGGCTGACTCACGCGGGTTTATTGTGATTCAAAACGTACAGGGCAACCTAAAGCGCGTTGACTTTGCCATTGTTTGGAACGCGGTAGAAGTAGAAAACGGTGTGGTACTTCGTAATGAAGACGGCACAGCTAAACTGCGCTACCTCACTGACAATGACGGCAACCAAGTCGTTGAACGTCGCGTTGAAGCCCTACACTTCTATTTACACGCAGATTCGGCATACTTTGATTAAACTGCAAGCCAAAGTGGGGTGCGTCTGTATTCACAGATGCGCCCTATCATGCAGAAAAACACATCACGTAAGAGGATTTGACAAGATATGAACCGTTTGATTATCGAAAGTATCGAAGGGCGCGTCCTGCTTGGCATCACCATGTTTGTTAGCGTTATGGTGTTGGTCGGCTGGGTTGCCATCAATGAGCCTGCCCGCATGAAGGCGTTTGAACAGCAACATCAAGGACGCTCGATTGAACGTGGTGGGGAACTTTATGCGCGTAACTGTGCCACCTGCCACGGTGCTAACGGTTATGGTCAAGCAGGACGCGCCCCCGCCTTAAACAATCCACAATTTTTTGGTTCTGACTTCTTTTCTGGCATTAACGCCCAAATTGGTCGTTTGCAACGCCAACAAGCCGATTTTAGCGCACAGACTGCCGAGGCAACCACCCAGCGTGATGCGCTTGTAAGTGAGTTCATTAACGCCAGTGATGCCCGCAAAACAGAAATTCAGGCAGAAATTGCGGCAATTGATGTGTTGCTAGATGCCACAAACCCCGAAAGCCTTGTGGCGCAAGTGGCAACATTTGACACCGAACTAGAACCCCTCATTGCCCAACGTGACGAAATTTTGGCAAGCGTACAGCCTGCCATTGATAAGGGTTACTTTGGGGGCTTGCTTTTAGAGCCTGCGATTGCTGCGGGGGGCTTAGAGCTTACCGAACACCTAGACCGTAGCTCTGCTCGCTTGCTTCAGGCATCTTGGGGTGGTGACTTGGCTGCTTTGGTAAGTACCACGCTCATGCACGGTCGTCCTGGCACCGCCGAAGTTTGGAACCAGGCGCAAATGGTGGCTTGGGCGCAAGTCGGTGGCGGCCCGCTTCGTAATGACGAAGTGAACGACATCACCAACTTCATCCTTAACTGGGATAAGGGCGATAACTGGACAACCGAAGACCTCTTCCGTGTAGAACAGTTTATGAAGCTAAAAGCCGATGCTGAACTAGCGGGTGGTGGCAGTGCTGGCGTAGAAACTGTGGGTTCATTGGGTGACTTAGCGGCGCAAGTGGCGGCTGTTACGGCTCTTACGGGTGACCCCGTGATGGGTGAAGCCCTGTATAATGGCGCACAACGCACCGAAGCACGCGCTCGTTTAGGTTGCTCCAGCTGTCATATGGGTGGTGTACAAGCCCCTGCAACCGAAGAAACATGGGTAAACATAGTTAATGTTCGCCTAGCAGACCCCGCATTGGCGAGTTACACGCCGGAACAATACTTGATTGAAAGCGTTTTGTACCCCGATAACTATGTGGTGGGCGGTTATGCCAGTGGTGTAATGCCCCAAAACTATGCCACACAGCTTTCGGCACAAGACTTAGCGCACATTATGGCTTACGTCAAGAGCTATAGCGAAGGCGAATAAGCAAGCGTAAGCACACGAATACAATACCTAAAGAGCGATACGCCCGTATCGCTCTTTTTAATTCAAGGAGGCATGTCTTTGATGACTAAACGTCTTTTAGTGCTTGTTGGGGCTTTAGCGGTGTTGCTTCTGGCACTGATAACCACCGCGCAAACCACCCCATCCGATGACCCTAACTGTGACCCCGCTATTTTAGAGAGCCAATACACCGCCATAATGGGATTGCTCCCGATAGACTTTGCCAAGAATCCCGCCCAAGCCAACGCTAATTTGTTCAAGCTAAGCCTGCTATACCAGCAAATTGCGCTGTCGTGTGGGTATGCGCCCACAGAGGACGAAGTAGGAACGCTATTAGGCGTGGTGTTTGAGGTCACCGACCTTGAGACCATTATTTTATCCAGTAGCATTGGCGATGATACCGAAGCCATTATGACCGAGCTAGAAATGCTAACGGGCAACCCTATGACGGGGCAACTGCTGTATAACGGCTTAGAAAATGGGCTAGATGGGGGCGGCTTGGGGTGTGCCGGCTGTCATAATGGGCAAACTGCACCTTCCTCACAAGCCACATGGACGCGTGTTACAGAGGTACGCTTGCAAGACCCCGCACTAGCGGGCTATACCGTAGAACAGTACCTTATCGAAAGCATTGTGCATCCTAACGCCTATATTTCGCCCGATTATCAAGCCAACCTAATGCCCGATAATTATGGCAAACGCCTTGATGCCCAACAGCTTGCCGACCTTGTAGCCTATTTGGATAGCCAAGACCAATTGGAGTAAACGCCCAATACAGGTTACAATGACAGCATCTTGATTTTTGATTTCGCTTTATGAAGGAGTAAACCCCATGAAACGCTTACAAACCTACATCGTGACGATGATAACGTTCCTTGTGTTGGCAATGCCCGCCTTTGCTTTAGAAGGTGAAGCGGTTGTAGAAACCCCACAAGGGCTAGGCTGGATGTTTTTGTTCTTTGGGCTAGGGGGTGTTTTCGCCATTGGTTTTATTATGTACGCCCGCGAGGAAGACCAAAACACTACCCCTCAAGATACGCAATAAGCACTAAGTACGGAAGCAAGGCGAAGGGGGCGCAAACAGTTTTACGCCCTTTTTGTGTTATAGGGTGAGGGGAGTGAGTATTGTTAAGACTCGTTCATGGTTTCTTCGTCACGCTGAAGGTTACGAAAACGCCACCACACGCTTAGCGCATACAAGCCCAACGCCCCAAATGTAACGCCTAAACCAAAGAAAAGAAAGTCTGCTGTTTGTGGCATGGTTCAGCTCTCCAGATAAGCGATTTTGAGTTGGTTAATGCGCTCTAGCGTGTTCTCTAGACGGACGCGCCACCAAATTAGCGTGGGCGTAAGCAAGAACATCCAGATGAGTAAGTTGATTGCCATCGTTACCCCAATGCCTTCGGTCATCGCAAATCCGCCTTCGGCATTCGCTGCGCCTGTGCCAATGACGGCGGGGTGAATGGTGTCGGGGCGAATGCGAATAATCACCAGCGTAAAAATAACCGTGCTAATGGCTAAAATACCATACACAGAGGCAAAGCGTCGGCGGGTGTCTACGTTTTCAATGCCGTTACGCAACATCAAATAGGCGATATACGTAAGTTCCATCACGACGGCACTGGTAAGGCGTGGATCCCATGTCCACCAGGTATTCCAAATAGGACGCGCCCAAATGCTGCCCGTGGCAAGGTTGATAAACGCCAAAACGATACCCACTTCAACGCTCGCCAGCGCAAGTCTATCCCACTTGGGGTCACGGGTGCGTAAGTATTGAATACCGCCCACTACTGCGACACCAAACGCACCAAACGCGCCAAAGAAACCGCCCATGTGAAAGTAAAACAGGCGTTGGACATCGCCTTGGTCAATATCTGTGCCTGCGTAAAACAAGCCCATCAACAAGCCCACTGTAACCGCAATGACGGTAACAATCGTTAGCATGTTTAGGCTTCTTATCCGATTCGCGCCCTTTGCTTTGGGGGCGTTTGTGTCTGGGTTGATAGCGTATGTCGCGCTCATGGCATCCTTCTTAAAAGTTCAACTAACGGCAATGTAAAATCTGTAAAAATCTATACATTTCTATATTTTATAGGGCAAGCGTGGGGCTGTCAATTGTGCCTATGATGAGCACTTGCTAAGTTTATTCCTCTACCACAAATGCAAACGCAAACGCGCACACCACACTATAAAATAGCGCAATGCCTGCCATAATGGGCAGCCACCCTTCCCAATCGGCAATAGGCGCACCCGTCAGAATGCCTGTGGTGGCGCGGACACTTGCCATAATGACGGGCAACGCCACTGGCAATAGCACAATGGGCAAAAGGGCTTCGCCCCCGCGTGCCTGTGAGGTCATGGCAGAAAGCAACGTTCCCACCGTACAAATGCCCCACACGCCTAAAAGTAGCACGATGACGCTATACGGCGTTATCATGGTGACGTTATAGAGGACGGTCATCACGGGCAGAAGCAACGCACCCACAAACAGCGTAAACGCATAATTGGCTAAAAATTTGCCCGCAAAAATAGCACTTCTGGGGATAGGTGCAAGCAGCAGCGCGTCCATTGCGCCACTATCACGCTCTTGGTTCATGCTGCGGTTTAGCCCCAGCACACTGGCAAAAACTACCGTTACCCACAGTACCCCTGCCACCGCTTCTCGGCGTGCCAATCGGTCTAGCTCTAGCGCAAAGCTAAACACTAGCACGCTCATGAGTGCAAATACCAGCATCACGCTGATCAGTTCGCGCCCTCTAAACTCGGCTTGGAAGTCCTTTTGTAAGATGGCGCGTGTGCTTGCCCAAAACCCTGTGTTCATCCGTTAAACCGTTCTCCTGTGGCGTGGGCATAAAGCTCTGCCAACGCAAGAGGGGATAAGCCCTCATTGGGGGCATCGTGCGCAACCTTGCCTTTGTTAATGATGATGATGCGCTTGGCTAGGCGTGCCACGCTGGCTAAATCGTGGGAAGTCATGATGAGTGTGTGTCCTGCGCCATGCGTGTCTTGCAAAAGTGCATCTAGGGCGTGGCTGGCTTCTTGGTCTAGCCCAGTGTACGGCTCGTCTAATAAGAGCAAGTGTGGGTTTGGCAGAAGGGCGCGGGCAATGGATAGGCGTTGCATCATGCCCCGTGAATACGTGCGTGCAGGGCGTGTGCCTGCTTTTCGCAAGCCGACACTCTCTAAGAGGGCATTGAGGGCGTTAGCATTGGGAGTAATGCCGTAAAGACGCGCAAAGAACGCCAAATTTTCATAGCCCGTTAGGGTAGGATAGATGAGGCTTTTATGGCTGACTAAGCCAATTTGGGAGCGAACAGCGCGGGCTTCTTGGGGCATTTGCCAGCCCCCTACGGCAATTTTACCGTTGGTGGGTTGGGTTAGCCCACACAATAGCTTTAGCAGTGTCGATTTACCGCTTCCGTTTGCCCCTAGCAACGCCACAAATTCACCGCGCTGTACTTGAAATGACACGCCACGCAACACGGGCAAAAAGCCATAGGTTTTCGTTAGGTTTTCAATGTCAATGATGGGGCGTTCAGTGGTGGTCATGATGTCCTTTTGGGTCGCCCTTTTTGCGTCATTATGTGTGTCGGACGCACCAGAGGCACATCCCTACAAGACATAAAACAATGGTATTGTAGGGACACCCTTTTGGGTGTCCGATGTTCACGTGTTTTTTGCAGACGCACCAGAGGCACGCCCCTACAAGGCATAAAACAATGGTGTTTGTAGGGGCGTTACCCATTGGGTCGCCCCGTGGATTATTGCGGCAGGGCTTCGCTAATCTTTAGCAAAAAGCCTTCTAACGGTTGCCAAGATGTAAGTACATCATTGACTAGAACAGTCGGTGTGCCTCTAAATTCTGGAATGGCATAAGCAAAATCAACCGCGCTGGTTAAAACTTGTGTGGTGGTTTCGCTATCAATACACGCTAGATAGGCTTCTTCGTCTAGGTCTAGGCTCTTGATGCCCTCTTGCAAACGTTCTGGCAAAAATGCGCTTGCGCCATAGGATTGGGCGGCAAATAGCACATCGTGAAACGCCCAGAATGCCCCTTGTTCTTGGGCGCAAACGGCAGCGCGCGCGGCGGCTTCGCCATTGGGGATGCCCCCTGTGCCGTAGATAGGCACATAGATAAACGCCACACTACCGCGTTCAATCAGTTCAAACAAGGCAACAAACCCGACATCATGGAAGGTTTTACAATGCGAGCAATCAAAGCTTCCCACTTCTACCACCTTCACGGGGGCATCGGGGTCACCCAAGAGAGGGAATCCCTCTTCTGTGGTGGATTGGGGAATTTCGGCATAGCGCACGAGGGCATCTTCTGGCACAAAAACTTCGATGTTCAACGCAAAATCCGTCACAATGCCCGATAGTAACGCGTCACTTTCACGCAATGTATCTTCTGATGCGCCTCTGGCAACCGCAAAAACAAAGCTGTCCTCTAAGAAACGCGCATAGACCGCGTAAGTAAAATCGCCATCTTGGACATAAGCGCTGGCAATTTCCGCGCCTGTGACATCCGTTACTGTTATCTCAATTTCGGGGTTGCCTGCAATTAGCCCCACAAGGTCTTGGACGGTGACTTCTTCTTTTTCAAGGACAGTTTGGACTTCTGTAATTTTTCCCAAAGTCGCTTGCCCCAAGATGGTGCTTTCTGTAAAGTCTTCTTCACTGACGGTATTTACGTCTACATTGGCAAAAACAATCGTGCCACCTTGTCCTTCTGACGCAAACCAGCCCTCTGGCAAGGTAATTTGCAAAATGCCGAAGGTTTGGGTGTTGCTAGTTGGAACAGGGGTTTCTTCTTGTGCAATGGCGGTTAGCCCCACAAGGAGCAGGCACAAGAGCGTTGTCAATCGTTTAATCATGTGGTTAAATCCTTCAATTGGGTGGATTAGTTAAGGCTATTATACCCTTATTTAGTGGGTTCTGGACGGCGTGTAAATATCATCGCCCCCACAATTGCCACCAAGACCGCCAGCACCAAGCCAATAATGATGCCGATATTGTCGGTGGTGATGACATTGGGGTTATCGCTGGTATTATTGGCAAGGTTGCCCGCCAGCGTATAGCGTAAGGTATCGCTTGCGCCTGCGGTGTACGTGCGCGTATAAACGTTCACTTGGGGGGGCGTAAGGTCACCTGTCCACCCTTCACCTTCGCTAAGCGTTAGGCTTTTGGGCGAAAGCGTGAGCGTGGCTGTGCCACTAAAGGGGTTGCCAAAGGGTTGCTCTATCACCGCGCCATCGCTGTATGGCACAAAATACACCAGTTCTATGGTATGCTCGCCGGGCTTGATGGGCTGGGTATCTATGACGGCAAATTGCTCTTGTATCACGAGAAAGCGCGGGTTGCGTGTGACATTCACCACAATTGCGCCCGGTGGCAATTGCACTAAGAGCGATACTACAATGTTATTTTGTGAGAGCGAAAACAGGCGGTCAGAGCTATTTTCATACGTGAAAGTTTGTGTAAACAGCAAGCCATCTTGTACGGCGGTATCTTGCAAGAAGAACGGTTCTACAAACGTCTTGATGTCGGTAATGCTAATGATGAAGGGGTCTTCTGTCAGTTCATACACTGTCACGGGTAGCTCTGTGACGGGGGCAAGGTTAGCCACTTCGACAACCTCACTGTTAAAGATGCGCTCGCGGTACGTTACCAAGACAATATAGGCAAAGCTGGGTTGTACAGGCACATTCTCAAAGCGATACGTGCCATCGGCGTTAATCGTGGCGTTGATGTCGGTTAAGCCTGCTTCTTCGTTACCATAGCGCAAGGCAACGGGCGCATCAGTAGGGATTGTGCTATTGGCGGTGCCATTGTTCACGCGTCCCTCAATGATAACGGTATCACCCACCAGAACGGGCGTGCTTTGTGCGCCCTGTGCCTGATGCAATGTCAACACATACTGCGCCACATTCCAGCGTTCTTGCTCGCTTAGGCTGTCTTTCCATGGTGGCATCAAATTCTCTAGGTTGCCGTTGGTGATAATGTTAAAGTAGCCTTCTAGGGTTTGTTGGCGCATGTGGTCGGCATCTAAAAAGCTAGGGATACGCCCCACTTGCCCACTTTGTACTAGCTCACCTTGCCCTGCACCATTAACGCCGTGGCAAGATGTACACCGAAGCGCGAAAGTTTGCGCCCCTTGTGCCAAGTCAAAGAGGGCGGGCGCGCTGCCCCCAACGGGTGTAAGTGTGGCGACAATTTGCACGTCACCCGCCAAACCGCCACACGCCGACAACGCCAACAGCATCACTAGAAACAAGGCTTTTTTTAGCATCAAGAAATCCCGCTTTCTTTGGGTGCGCCTAGGTTGGTTTCTATTAGCGCGTCAATCTCGGCATCGGTGGCGTTTTCTTGCGTTATGGCGCGTTCTTTAAGCTGATCCAAAAGGGCAAGAAGCGTTACACCACGTTCTACCCACACGACACGCTCTTGGGCGTGTTCTTCGGGGTGGATTTTTTCAGTGGCAAGGTCATCGTCCAGGTCGCGTACATTGGATAGCACGCGCTCATAATAGGTTAGCACGCGCTCGCGTTGCTTTTGGATGGCATCCTGTGCCACGTTGGGCTTGCCCCATCGTTGCAGTATCACAGGGCGCAACACCCAAAACGCGACTGCCGCCGTAAGCAAAATTAAAAAGACCACACCGCCAATGCTCATGAGCCACTTCCTAGCAGACGCTCTAATTCTTGAGCCACTGTGAAATAGCTTACTGCGCCGGGAGCCGACAACACAACCCTGCCTTCTTGGTCGATGATGAAATTTTCGGGTGCGCCCTCAATACGGTATAACTTGGCAATGCGCTCGCCGATGTCTGCGCCGTTGGGGTAGGTAATACGAAACTCTTCTACAAAATCGAGGGCTTTACGCTCGGCATCTAGCCAGTTTACGCCCACAATGATAAAGCCTCTGTCGGCGTAGTCGGCGTAAAGGTCTTGTAGGTCGGGGGCTTCGTCACGGCATGGCGGACACCAACTGCCCCAAAAATTGATGAGTACCACTTGTCCGCGCAAGTCCTCTAAAGAGAGGGTTTCGCCGTCAAATGTGGTGAGTGTGAAATTGGGGGCAATCTCGCCCACTTGGGGCTGGATGCGGTTTTGGCGCGTAAGCTGAATGCCAAGCACAATGCTGAACGCAATCACCCCTACGATGAGGACAATTGAACCCCGCGATAAGCGGGTGGGGGTTGGCGTTTGTTCTTCTAAAAAGTCCAAGTTCGTCATCCTAAATCTTGCTCTATCTGGTCTCTATATGCGGTTGCGCCATCAGGCGTTGCCGTTGCCGATGCAAGAGGCGCGTTCTTGCGCTTTTGCCAATCTTGGGTGGTGCGCCACGCCACAAAGCCCGCCCCTATCACCAATAGAAGGGGCATGAGAAGCGATAACAGGCGCAATGTGCCATCTTGGGGGATGCCCACCACATGCTGACCATAGCGATTAACAAAACTGGCGATAATGTCATCGGGCGATTGTCCTTCGCGGAGCAATTGCTCAATTTCTATTTTCCATTCGATGCAGGTGGTTGTTCCGCAATCATCTAATGGGATGTTTTCACACACAGGGCAATATATCCGCGAAGCCACTTCGTTGACATCGTCTAGGGTGATGGGGCGCGACTGTGCCAACGCCCCCCATGCCCCTAGCAATAGCCAAAGGGTTAGCCCCGCCCACCTACGCATTTAGCACCGCCTCTGTTGTGGGGGTGGCTTGCGTTTGCGGTTTGCGTACCCGTTCTGGCACAATTTCTTTGGGGTAGGCGGCTAAGATTGTGCCGATGATGAGGATAATGCCCCCCCACCACACCAAATTAACCAACGGATTGATGTACACCTTAAACGATGCACTCCCAGTTTCGGGGTCAAAGCCTGTAAGCAGAACGTAAAAGTCACGCTCTAGGGTGCTGTCTGCGCCGGCGATGGTCATGGGCATGTCGGGATATTCGTCAATGCGCGGTTCTATCGTAGACACAAACGCATCATTGCGATAAATCGACACGGTGGCGGTATTGATAACGCGCCCATCTGCCGAAACCCCGCGTGCAAAGTCGTCATATGTCACGCGATATTGTGCGTCAATTTGAGTGCTTTCGCCGATGTCTAGCGTGCGCCGTGTTTCTAACTGAAAGAGCGTACTGCCAATAACACCGATGCCGATGATGGTAATACCCAAATGCACAATGTAGCCCCCATAACGCCGTTGGTTGCGGACAAACAGGCGCACGAGTGCCACATGCCACGCCTCGCCACGCCCTTTTGTACGGGCATACACGCCCCTAAAAATTTCATACAGTGCCACATAGCCCGCCAAAAAGACCACGCCATAGGCAACCAGCGCAACGCCGTTGGTGGGGCTAGTGAGGGCAATGCCAAAGAGCGTTATGGTTGTGAGGGCAAACGGCAACAAGAGCGCACTACCTAGCCGACTCACAGACGTTGCCGTCCATGCAGAAAGGGGCGCAACGCCCATTAGGATATACATCACGGCAAAGAGGGGCGGTGTGACCAGCATAAAGTAATCTGTGCCAAGCGTAATTTCAGTATCAAAGAGCAATTCGCTAACGATAGGTGCGCCAAAACTGCCCCAGAAGATAACGAGTGTGAGGGCAACGAACACCACATTATTGAGGACAAAGAGCGTTTCACGGCTAAGTAAGCCCGAAAAAGTGTGGTCATCGCGTAGCTCACCCCGTTGCCAACGATACACCAGCAATACCACGCTGATGAGCGTAATGCTTGCCCAAAAGAGCAACATGGGCATCCCCACGCTGGAACGTGCGAAACTATGCACACTTTCAATCACACCGCTTCTTGTGGCAAACGTGCCAAACATAACAGCAGAGAACGTTAGGATAACCAGTGCCATATTCCACACTTTTAGCATCCCACGCTTTTCTTGAATCATCACGCTGTGTAAAAACGCTGTTCCCACTAGCCAAGGCAAAAACGCCGCATTTTCAACGGGATCCCAGCCCCAATAGCCACCCCATCCCAGCACGTCATACGCCCAGCGCCCGCCCAAAATAAGCCCAAGACCCAGAAATATCCATGAAATAAGCGTCCAACGGCGTGTGGCTTTAATCCAATTGGTAGACAAATCACCACTGGCAAGCGCACTGACGGCAAACGCACACGGCACAACAAAGCCCACAAACCCCAAATACAGCATGGGGGGGTGAATAATCATCCCAAAGTGGCGCAAAAGCGGGTTTAGCCCGTTGGCGGTGCTACTAAGCTGTAGGTTGGTGGGGGCGAGTGCATTGGCGGGAATAAGCGCACTCTGAAAACTTTCGCCCGACACAGCATCTACCCACCAGCGCGTAAACGGATTTTCTAAAAACAGCGTTAAGCCCGCAAAGAACGCCAGCGAAGCCATCATGTAAGCAGTGGCGTAGGGCATCAAGCGGCGGTCGGTGCGCCAATTTAGCAATACGGCAAAGAAGGTGAAGCCACTCATCAGCCAGCACCAAAACAAGAGTGAGCCACGTTGTGACCCCCACAATGCCGTAATGCGATAAAGGAAGGGCGTTTGCGGGTCGGTCACCGACCACACATAGCTAATTTGATATTGTTCTGTTGTGAGGGCTACCCATAGCGCAAGAACGGCAATCGTAAGGAGAGGAAACGTTACAAGGGACGCATTACGCCCACTTAACACCCAGCCTTCACTCGTAACGCGCTCGCCATAAATGCTCGTCACAATGGCATAAAGACACGCCAAGAACGTCAGCGATAGGGCAATTAGACCGATTTCTGCCAGCATAACCGCCTCTATTCTTCTTGCAGGTGAATCATGTTGCCGGGTGTATTCTCTTGAAAGCGACTGGGGCATTTAAGCAAAAGTTCGTTGGCATAAAATATGCCATCTTCGCCCAATTGTCCTGTGAGGATGGCTTGCGCCTCATGCTGAAGCAAGTCGGGCATGGTTTCATCAGACATATAAATGCTTAGACGGGTGGCGGTGGCATTATTTGATGCCAGATGTAAGGCGGTGGCAAGGTCGTCATATTCATTGGGCAGGTGGGCAACGGCAAATTGCAGTTCGCCTGTGCTTGGCTCGTACTGGATGGTCTCGCCCACCACCGCGCCTGTAATACGCACCGTTTGCCCCACATAGTCGGTATTTGCTAGAAGGTCGTCTACGCTGATAAAAAAGCGTGCGCCTGTCATTGTCCCAGAAAGCACCAGCACAACCACCGCGCCCAAAATCAGCAAGCCCCCCACCATAAACTTATAGCGTTCTAGTTTATTGCTGAGGGGGCGTTTTGCTTTTTCGGGGGTGGAGGGTTTTTCCCACGCCATTTGTGCCATAATAATAGCCTTTCATAAAACACGCGGTCATTTCCCCCTATTATACCCCTTGTGACGCTATTCACAAAGGATAATCCACCCCTAAAAACCAATTATAAAAGACTATAGGCATTCTCGGCATAGTCACGGGCAGAGCCAGTCACGGGCGTTTGCACAATGCCCTGTGCGCCCACTTGCGATAGTTTATCGGTGACACTTTGGCTAAGGGCAATTACGTCTCTGTCGTTGGGGTCATAGTTTTCGGCATCCTGAAGCAACAATTGGCACACGCCCAGTAATTTGTTACTACGCATCATCAGGCGCACCAAGTCTACGATGCCCGCCACGATGTCCTCTTTTACGCCACTGACATAAGCCAAATATAATGCTTGGCGATAGCTTAGGAGCGCATCGGGCAGTTTATTAGCGTTAAGCTGGGCTTGGGCAAGGTTGTTAAGCTGTAGGGCTTCTTCATCTACATCGCGCACTTCGCGGGCAATGTGTAGGGCGGTTTGATGATAGCGAATTGCTTCGCTCCAACGGTCTAGCTCACCATACGCCACTGCCAGATTGCCCAAGACGCGCCCTTCATAGTCGCGTTTGCCCTGTGCCTTAAATAACTCGCGGGCTTGTTCCCATGTTTGGATGGCTTGTTCAGGGTCGCCCCCATCTAGCTGGGCATACCCTAGCTTATAGAGGGCGAGGGCTTCGTTTTGCATGTCGCCCGTTTGCCGACTAATTTCTAGTACCTGTGAGAATACTTGCTCGGCTTCTACTGTTTCGCCCAAATCTTGGCGGGCATCCCCCAACGTTAACAACACGCTTAGGCGCGTTTCGCGGTCATTGCGCTCGGTTGCCATTTGTAGGGCGCGGGTGGCGTGCATTACGGCTGCTGATGAATTGCCTGTTTTCGTCAATAACGCCGAAAGAATATCAAGCGTTTCTAGCACGCTATCTTCGTCATTGGCGGTTTCGCTAATTTGTAGGGCTTCGCTGTAGGTGACAATGGCTTCTGTGTCTTTGGCATTTTTAACTTGCACCTTGCCAATGGCTTTTAGAATTTGCAGTTGGCGGGTGGTGTCACGGTGTTGTTTGGCTTGGTTGAGTGCCATGCGTAACTGTTCTACGTCGATATTGGTAAGTGCATCGGCTTTAAGGGCGTTGCTATCCATGCCTTCACGCAGGTTAAGGTCATCAAAGCGCACCGCGACAAATTCTTCGCTGTCGCCGTCGTCTAGGTCATCGCTATCGTCCTCATCTTCGCCCTCATAGTCTTTGGTTTCAAAGAGTGTGAGTTCTTCTTCCTCGTCATCCTCATCGTATTCCTCATCGTATTCGTCATCGTCGTAGTCATCATCATCATCAAACCCGACACTTTCAATGACTACATCCTCATCGTATTCGTCATCTTCGGTGATGAGGCTGTCTTGGGGATAGGCGGGAAACGCGGTGGTAGACCCACTCCCAAATTGGCGTAGCTTAAGGACTTCATACACATAACCGCGTTCTTTTACGAAGTCATCCACGTTTAATAGAAGTGTGACCAGCTGATTGGCAATGCTTTTATCGCCCATATCGCTGGCGTTTTCGGCAGTGGCAAGCACGTTTTCCATTTCTGTTGCCAGTTTATCGCCATTAACACCGCCCACGCTGGTATATTTTTTAACGTAGGTAAGCAGGGTTTCTTGAATTTTGGCTTGCAACGCGCCCAAACGATTAGAGCTTTTAAGGGTGCTTTGGGCAAACGCAAATACTTCTGAATGAAGGCGATAGAAAGGCTGACCATAGCGCATGAAGCGTTCTACTAAGTAAAGCTGTGACAAGATGTTCATGGCTTGGTCGATGGCATCTTGGGGCGCGCCCCCTGCGGAGGAGAGCAATTCTACGCCTGCTTCGCCTTTAGGGGTTGCCCCTAGCAACAAAATCAAGCCTTGAAGGGCATTATTGAGGGCGCGATAACTGCTGGCAATTGCGCCTTGTACGCTATCGCCGGCATTGGCTTTAATCACGCTATCTAGCACATTAAAGAATTGTGCGGGCGTTTGTTTGGCAGCCACCATTGCCCGCGAAGCAATTACAATGGGGAGCGGCTGATATTTGCACAACTTAGCAATGCCGTACACATCAATCTCGTGGGTGTCGTTGTTAATGCCGCCCTTTTGCTTAAAGAGGGTGGCGGCATCCATATCGCCTAGCTTATCAACGGCGATGGATTGCCAATTGCCCACGATTTCTTCTGTGCTTATCATGACAACGGGCAACTTGCCCACGCACTTCTCTAAAAATTGCGCCGTCACAAACGCATCTTGCACACCATCCAGCACAATAAAGGGCTTGTGTTGCATCAATAGGTTTGCGACTGCGCCCGCCATAGCTTGGGGTTGTTCGGCATTGGTGATTTCGATGGCGTTATAGGCACGCCCCACACGCACTAAAAGGGCTGCCAGTGGGCGCGTATCCCCATTGAGCCACAATACTCCGCCTGCTTGTTGGGTATAGGCGGCGGCAAGTGCGGCAACGATGGCGGTTTTACCCACGCCTTCTTTGCCGTATAGCAAAACGGGTGTATTTTTTTGCAAATGAGTATAAATTTCTTTTAACAGTTCATCGCGCCCGATAGGTCTTCCAGGATGCATTAAGGGAAGCGCGCTAATTTCTTTTGCGGGTGCTTCGTGGGGAGTAAAAATAGCCATTGTTGCCCCTGTCTCACATGATGTCGCTTAAATACCATGAGTATAACTTGTCTTGCCATTTGGGGCAATCTTAGGCAAGGCGTGATAAAATAAAAAGCGAGACATGATGACCCAAAGGATACAATACTGTGACCACCAATAAAGACGAATGGGTGAGCCTGCGCCACGCCGCCGAAGTGCTGGGGGTGCATCCTGCAACGGTACGGAATTGGGCGAATGAGGGCAAATTGCCTTCACGTTTAACGGCGGGGGGGCATCGTCGTTTTTTACTAAGTGACCTAGAGCGCATGATACACACGACCTCTGAACTACCGCCCTTAGAAGTGCAAGTGATTATCCAGAATGCACTGGGTAGCACACGGATGGGCGTAGGGGATGACGACATTAGCTCGACAGAATGGCACAAAGCCATGAGCGAAAACACCCGCAACCAAATGAGGCAACAGGGGCGCAATGTCCTTGAAGGGATTCGGTCGTATTTGGCGGCGGGCGCACCCGATCGTTTGCTTATTACTGCCATTAACCTTGGCAAGGGTTACGCCGAAGCCCTCTCTAAAGATGGGCTCACGTTGCCACAAGCCACACGCGGGTTTTTCTACTTTAGCGGTTTTGTAGTGAACGCCATTTTAACGTGGTCAGAGCTGGCACAACCGCGTAACTCCATTGAATGGGCAACGCTGTTGCGCCAAGTGAACAATTTTACCAATGCCATGTTGCTCTCTATTGTTGAATACTACGAAGAGGAATAGCAAGGGTGCTAGACGTTGAGTGGGTGGCGTTAAGCCTTATTCCGCGCCTAAGTGGCAAGCTGTTTTACACGCTGCTGGCACATTTTGGCTCAACATCTACCATTATAAGCGCGTCACGCGCTGATTTATTGGCGGTGGTGGGCGTGGGCGAAACAACTGTAAAAGCCATTCACGCCATTAGCCTTAGTGACACCGAAAACGCATTAAACTTATGGCAAAAAGCGGGCGTAAGTTGCCTTACTCTGGGTGCTGAACACTATCCGCACGCCCTAAAATCATTAGAAGATGCGCCCCCCACACTTTTTGCACGGGGTCAAGTAGAACGCCTAAGCGCATTGGCGTTACAAGAGTGCCTCGCTATTGTTGGCACGCGCAAGCCCAGCGAAAAAGGGCGCACGTTGGCGTTTCGTTATGCGGTTAATGCCTCACATCAGGGGCAAGCGGTGATTAGTGGCATGGCATACGGCATTGATGCTGCTGCCCATAATGGCGCGTTGGGTGTAGAAGGCGGTTTTACGGTGGCGGTGCTGGGGTGTGGCGTGCTAAAGCCGTATCCTAATCATCCACACGGCTTAACCGAGCGGATTTTAGAGCGTGGCGTGATGCTGTGCGAGTGCGCCCCCGATGCCACTGTGTCTGTGCCACGCTTAATCTCTCGCAATCGCCTGATTAGCGGGCTATCCAACCCAGTGTTGATGGTGGAAAGTAGCCTTGAAGGCGGTGCGATGTATGCCGTCCGTTTTGCACAAGCACAAGGCAAGCCTGTTTTCACCGCCCCCATTAAAGCCACCGGCAACCAGTACATCCTCGCCAATGGCGGACAAGCGATGAAGCTATAACAATTCTACAGGGTCAATGTCGATGTATTGCCCGCCTTGCTGGGGCAATTGCTTTAGAATACGCGCAGGGTCTATGCCACGCACTACCACTTGCCAGCGATAATGATTGTCTAATTTGCCAAAGAAACACGGCGCGGGCCCAATGAGGCTGGTGTCGGTTAAGCCCTCTTGCGTGATGAGATGCTGTAGCTTGCCTGCCACTGCTTCGGCTTGGCGTTGGGCTTCATACGGGTGGGTGGATTGGATGAGGACACGCCCCAACCGTCGAAACGGTGGATAGCCTAGCTCACGGCGCAGGGCGATTTCTTTCGTGTAAAAGAGCGCGTAATCGTGCTGGCTAGACGCAAGGATGCTCTCATGGTCGGGCTGATACGTTTGTAAAATCACTTCGCCACCCAATACCCCACGCCCGGCACGCCCCGACACTTGCGTTAAAAGCTGGAAGGCGCGTTCTGTCGTGCGGAAATCGGGCAGGGCAAGGCTAGTATCCGCACTAATCACCCCCACCAACGTGACAAGGGGCAAGTCGAGTCCTTTGGCAATCATTTGTGTGCCAACGATGACATCCGCTTCATGCTGAACGAACTGCGCTAAGAGGGCTTCGTGGTCATCGGGTTTTTGCGCGGTATCCGCATCCCATCGTACCGCCCTAACCGATGGAAAGAGCTTAACGAGTTCTTCTTCTACTTGTTGCGTGCCTGCCCCAAAGTAACGAATTCGCTTGCTGGCACAATTGGCGCAGACCGTGGGCGGTGGGTTGCGATAGCCACAATGGTGACACAGCAACGCCTCGCCCTGCCGATGATAGGTCATGGGCGTTTCACAGCGTGGACAACGCTCGACATAACCGCAATCACGGCAAAAAACATAGGTCGCTTGCCCACGCCGATTAAGAAAGAGGATGGCTTGTTCGTTGCGCTCTAGCACTTCTTTAAGGGCGGTTTGTAGGCGGTGGCTAAACATGCTGTGGTTGCCATCACGCAGTTCTTGGCGCATGTCAATCACTTCTACGGGGGGCAAGCCCAATGCCATCGCTTGCGCTCCAATGCTTTCATAGCGCAGGTTTGCCCCAACGCGCTTGGCTTGGGCTTCTAGGCGTTCTTTATGCCCAATAATGCGGTTGGGCAAGTGAAGATACGTTAAATCACCTTTTTGGGCGCGGTAATAGGTTTCTAAATCGGGCGTGGCACTCCCCAAAATCAGCGTGCCGTTTGCCAGTTTCATCATGCGTTCTGCCACGGCACGCGCATGATAATAGGGCGGTGGAATGGGAGGTGATTGCTTGTAACTGGGGTCGTGTTCTTCGTCCATAATAATCAGCCCACAATCGGGCAGGGGCGTAAACAGTGCCGAGCGCGTGCCAATGATGACATCGATTTCGCCTTGTCGGGCGCGTGTCCACGTATCAAAGCGTTCTCCTGTCGATAGCCCGCTGTGAACAATTGCTACACGGTCAGGAAAGCGCGTTGCCACACGGCGAATGGTTTGGGGCGTGAGGGCAATTTCTGGCACAAGCATAATGGCTTGGCGTTTGTGGGCAATGGTTTGGGCGATAGCACGCAAATAAATTTCGGTTTTGCCGCTACCCGTGACCCCATGAAGCAAGAAGCTATGTGCGCTATTGGGCGTATTTAGGGCGCGGTGAATGGTTTGCCACGCTTCGGCTTGCTCGTGCGTTAGTTCGGGGGGCAGGGTGGCAATAGTGTCGCGGTCAGCAAGGCTATCACGATAGGCAATGCGCTCGCCTAATAAGAGTACACCCTTTCGTTCTAGGCGCACCAAGTCTGCGCTGGTAGAGCCTGTGTTGCTTGCCAATTCGGGCAGGTCTACGGGATAACCAAACTGTGCTAAATACGCCACAATCACGGCTTGCTTGGGTGAAAACCGCCATTTGTGCAGGCTTTCGGTGTCAATTACTAGATGCGCGGTACGGATGGTTTTGGGGCGCACACGAGGCGCAGAAAGGACGGTTTCTATTTTGACTAAGCCGTCTTTTTCTAGGCGCGTTAAAATACGGCGTACCCCTTGCCCAAATTCGCGCTCTAGGATGCTGGTTTTTTGGGGGTTATTTAGGCGTAAATAGGAGAGGATTTGCCATGTTATATCATCGTCATGGGTGGCGTTTTCATCCAATAGATGAACAATGCGCGTGCTTTTGCCTGTAACCGCAGGGGGCAACCACAACCAAAGCACCATCCCCAACGGCGCAAGCGTGCGCTCACTGATCCACTCGGCTACCCGTAAATCACGCGCACTTAGGACGGGCTGTGGGTCTAAGATAGCTTGGACTGGTTTGGTTTCGATGATGGGTGAGGTGTCACTAAGCCCAACGACAATGGCGGGTTGTGTGCTTGTTCCAAACGCCACGCGCACCAAATGCCCCAGTTGTAAGGTGGCTTTTAAGCCTTCGGGAATGTGATATGTATAAGTTTGTGAGACAGGCACATTGAGCGCGACTTGTGCAAACATAGGGCTTTTTTTCTGGGGTAGGCTAAACGTTCTGCCTAAAGTGTAACACAAGGGGGGCGCAAAACGCGCCCCCCAAGAAAAGATGTGTTATGGCTTGTCTACGGTAAAGCTACCGCTCCAAGCCCCATAGTTAGAGGTGGTTACGCCATTGCGCGCAGACCCTGTGTAAGCGTCTTGCCCTACTTCTGCGGTGACTTTTACGCCACCCCCCGCAAGGCTAATGACCCCTGCATGAACGGCTGCCACACAAACACCAGAATCGTCGGTGTAAATGTCTGTTCCCCAAACGGTGGAGCTGTTATCGGTGTCACAGTTGGCGGGGCAATTGATAACAGCTTCTGCGGTGCTATCCACAAAATCATAGCCACGACTAAAGCAAGTGGCTTCTTCTGCACCTGCCACAGGGCTGGCAACGGCTGAATCTGTAGCAACGGCTTCTTCTGTGGCAACGGCTTCTTCTGTGGCAACGGCTTCACCACGTTCTACAATTTCAAAGGTGGTAAAGATTTTGTCTGTGGCTTCGTCAATGGCTTCTTGTTCTGCGCCAAGCCCAATGCTCTGAATAACGACCCCCGCGCTTTCGTTAATGCCCACGACAACGACACGGGCGTAAAGGACGCCCCTTTCGGGTGAGGTGTAATCATAGCGAACAGAGCCATCTTCATTTTCGGTTTTGATGATAGAAGTGGTTACATCAAAGGCGGTGTCGCCCGCTGTAGCGGCAATGGTTTCAACATAGCTGTTCAAGAAAACGTCAAGCGTAGCAAATCCCGTATCAAGCGTGAACACGGTAATGGTGCTACCCGTTCCCACAAGGAAAGAGGCACTGTCAAGAATAACGGTTGTATCCAGTGGATTTGCGCCTTCTGGCACTTCAAAGACCAAGTTACCAAAGCTGGAGAGCATGATATAGAAGCCTTCGGGCATTTCGGCGGGGGTAAGGGCTTCTGTAATGGCAAACAAGTTGGCTTCGGTTTCTTGCACTGCGCCTATCACGATACTATTGTAAACGCCTTGCAAAAGTTCAACTTCGGTTTCAAAGATGGGGCTAAAGCCGATTAAACCCCAAGAGCCGTCTGTTAGCACCATTGTGCCAAAGTAGATTGCGCCACCGCTTTCGCCAGGGGGTGGGTTTAGCTTTTGAAGGGGGGCGGGTTGCCCGTTAATTTCGAGTTCTGTAATGCCATCGTCGGCTCTGGTTGCACCAAAGGAAACAAGGCGTTCAATAAGCAATGGGAAGCCTTCTTCGGCGGTTTCGGCGGTAATGCCAAACGCCGCTTCTAGCTCGACAGAGGTGGCAAAGTTAATGGTATTGTCTGTGCCGTTATCCAAAATGAAAGAATTATCACCCGTCATTTGTAGGGTGAATGTGCTTGGGAACGTAACGGTAAATTGCCCGGACGTTTCGGTAACGGTGTCTTGGGCAAAGATTGCGCTTGCCATCAGCAGGCAAAGAACAGAGAGTACGACTTTCTTTAACATTGTTGCTCCTTGTAGTAGGAAGTCAAAAAATTAAAACTGGGCATTGCCCCGTTTATCATTATAAGCAAGATTTCATTTTGTGTGACGTATTTGATGATAAAAAGCAAAAGAGGGCTTTCGCCCTCGTGGTTTGCGTGCTATCTAAAAGTCTTCTTCGTAGAAGGGTTCTTCTTCTTCTTCTTCTTCCCAGTCTTCGTCATCTTCCCAGTCTTCGTCATCCCAGCCATCTTCGTCGTCCCAATCGTCCTCGTCATCATCGTAGCCTTCATCTTCGATTTTGTCGTCGTTGTCAGCACCCTTCTGACGGGCGAGGATGTCCCATTGTTCTTCTTCGCGTTCTTTTAAGAGCATCTTGGTGTCCTCCTAGCAAGTGGCTGTAAAAGCCTAAATATTAGCAACGTGATTATATCGCAGTTTTTCTTAAAACGGTCAATAGGTCACCGAATTTCAAAGGACTCTTTTAGCATATTTACCGCAGGATAACCAGTGGCTATTGCTTCTTCTAGGATGGCTTTTGCATCAAATGGCACATTACGGAAAGCCACTTCGGCTTGTGCGCCATCAAATGTCACATAAGCCCATTCCGCCATGCCAATTTGGGTAAATGATAAGCCCACACTGCCGGGGTTAATCACGCGCCAATGGTCTAGTTTTCTGTCCATCCAGCGATGCGTATGCCCACAAACTGCTAACCATCCTTCACGGTCTAGGAGGGTATCTTCGGCTTCTTCGTCGGCTGTATCGGGGCGCAGTGACATGGGTTCGTCGTCACCGGGAATGGCATGAAAGCCAATCACACGCCCATACTCTGGCACTTCCCAAGAAAGCTCACGCCCTAAAATACCCGTGAGATAGCTGTAATCGTCATAGTTTAGCTGTGCCAATGCCCAATTGAGAACCGCGTCACGTTCCTGTATGCTATGGATATGCGATTGTAACGCGCTTTCTTCTTTCACAGGGCGTGCCTTTGGGCGATGCCCCAGCGCAAGATAGCGGTCTGTGTTGCCCCCAATTACTTGGCAAACGTCTTTGCCTAATGTGTCTTGAAGCTGGCGCACACGGCGCAAGCAAGCAAGGGGCTGTGTGCCAAACGCGCACAAATCCCCTAAAATCCACACTTTGTCCATTGTCCCTGCTTGTTCAAGGTCAGCGAGGACGGCTTCTAGGGCGGGCAGATTGCCATGAATATCACTAATCAGCGCAAGGCGCATGGGCAGTTCCTTTCGTTGTGGTCAAATTAGCCTAACTCTAGCATGAATGAAAAGGGTGTGCCATTAGAGAAGCAACTTGTTTATAATGAGAAACTGATGAACCCACCCAACGAAACCGAGCCATACCATGATTCATAAATCTAAAAACCGCCTACAAATTTCAGAAAACAACGCCCTACTCTTTTTAGCTATTGCGGTAGGCTTGCTAACGGGCATTGGTATTTTGATTTTTAGAGGGGGTATTGACCTGTTTCATACGCTATTTGTCACCACACTCGGCGATTCCCTTTTGGGGAATGCACTGGCAACTTTGGGGCTTCCGCGCCCCCTTAGCCTTATGATTGTGTTGGCGTTGGCGGGCTTTATTGTCGGTAGTATCATGCAACGCTTTGTGGGACACGAAAAATATCATGGCGTGGCAGGCATTATGGAATCGGTGGCGTTGGCGGGGGGCAGGCTACCCTATTGGCGTACTCCCCCTAAGGCGATTGCTTCGATGATTTCGATTGGCGCGGGGGCAAGCGTAGGACCCGAAGACCCTAGCGTTCAGATTGGTAGCAATGTGGGGTCTTGGATTGGACAACGGCTACACCTTAGCGAAGAACGGGTTCGACTTTTAGTGAGTGCGGGGGCAGCCAGTGCAGTGGCTTCGGCGTTTAATGCGCCTATTGCTGGCGTGTTCTTTGCCCTAGAGATTATCTTGGGTGAGTTTTCGGCGCGGAGCTTTGGTGTGGTGGTGCTGGCATCCGTGATTAGTGCGGGCGTAACGCAATCGGTACGCGGGGGCAACCCCATCTTTGATGGCATGGAAGGCTTCTTTACAGGGGATGCCACACAATTGGTTTTTTACGCGCTTTTGGGGGCGATGTTGGGGGTGTTCTCTGTGTTGGCAATTCGCTATCACGCATGGCAAGGGCGAGTGTTGCATGATGTGGCGTTGTCACCTCCCATTAAGACGGCATTGGTTGGGGCGTTTGTAGGGTTTGTGGGGGCGTTCTTCCCGCAAATTTTGGGTGCAGGCGAAGAATTTATGCACGGCGTGCTAACGGGGCATCTTGAGGTTAGTATGGCGATGCTGCTGTTTTTGGGGGTGCTAAAGCTGGTCATCACTTCGATTAGCCAAGGCGGAGGCTTTGTGGGGGGCGTATTTGCGCCCGCGCTTTTTATGGGCATTGTGCTGGGCAATGCGTATGGCTTACTGATGGGGTCTCTTTTGCCGTATGCGGGCATGAGTTCGCCACAAACGTTTGCGATTGCAGGGATGGCAGGCGTGATGGCGGGCATTGTTCGCGCCCCCATTACCGCCATTTTGATTGTGTTCGAGATTACCGGTGACTATGGGCTTATTTTGCCCATTATGCTTACGGCAGTGATATGCTCTTTTGTGGCAGAACGCATGGGAACACCCGGCATCTACATGCTAAGCCTGATTAAGCATGGCGTGCGCCTGCAACAAGGGCGCGATATTGACCTGATGCAGGGCATGAACGTGAAAGAAGCCATGGTTACGCCTGCGCCCACGATACCGCATCATGCCACCCTTACCGAACTGCGCGATGCGTTTAGGCATTATCACACACGGGCGTTATGTGTCATTAAAGACGACGCGCTGATAGGCATTGTAACGCTCGGTGACCTACAAGCCACGTTTGAGAACGCGCTAACCGATACGAGCCTGCACCCCGAAATGCTGACTGTGGCGGATATTTGCACTAAAAACGTCGTAACATCAAGCGCGGATGACATGCTGTGGACTGCCATCAAGAACATGGGCGCACGCGATATTGGGCGTTTGCCTGTGCTAGATAAACGGGGGCAATTGGTGGGGATCTTACGCCGTCAAGACATTATGCAGGCGTATAACGTGGCGGTAGCCCGCAAACTACAAGACCAACACACCGCCGAACAAGTGCGCTTACACACGCTTACAGGGGCGCACGTTTTAGAATACTTCGTGCAAAAGGGAAGCACCCTAGAAGGCAAGCCCATTAGTACAGTGGGGTTTCCCCCCGAATGTGTGGTTGCTAGTATTCAGCGCAAGGGAAAGCTAGTTGTACCCCACGGAAGCACCGTCTTGATGGGTGGCGATACGCTTACCGTGGTGGCAGACGAAGATAGCGAACACATCTTAAACACCATGTTTAGGCGTACCTAGTATGCTCCCACGCGAAACAGTACACGGGGAATGGTCATCAGTAAAATTTGCAAGTCAAACTTAACCGACCAATTTTCGATATAGTAAATGTCCATCAAACACATCTCATCAAATGGGATTCGGCTACGCCCGCTCACTTGCCACAAGCCCGTAATGCCCGGTATAAACTGTAGGCGTTGCTTGTGCCAATTTTCATACAATGCCACTTCGTCGGGCATGGGGGGGCGAGGACCCACTAGGCTCATTTCTCCGCGCAGCACGTTGATTAAATTGGGGAGTTCATCAAGGCTGGTGCGCCGTATAAACCGCCCTAGCCGTGTAATGCGTGGGTCATCTTCTATTTTGGGGTGCTTGGGGTCGAGACCGTGTTTCTCAATTAGGGCTCGGCGCATGGCATCGGCATCAGGAATCATGGAGCGAAACTTGAACATATTAAACTCGCGCCCGTTTTCGCCCACGCGCCGTTGCACAAAAAACACGCTACCATCGCCCTCTAGCTTAATGGCGAGTGCAATTGCGCCCATCGTCAACAACCAAACGGGTGCGATGAGTAGGGTGATGCTTAGGTCTAGGGCGCGTTTGAAAAAGCGCGGTGCGCCTTGAAATGGCTGTAGCGTAACGATGCCCAAAAGGGGAATGCCGTCTAGGTTTTCTACTTGTAGCTGGCGCATATTCAGCTGGAAGATGTCGGGAACAACGCGCACACTGATAAGGTGTTCGTGGCAATACTGTGAAATGGCGCGGATGATGTCGTAGTGCGTCCATGCCAGTGTAATCACCACCGTTTGAATGCTGTGCAGAGGCATGACTTCGTTAAACTGTGCAATGTTCCCCAAGCGCGTCACCGTTCTAAACTCCATATCGGCGGTTTGGGGGTTATCGTCTAAAAAGCCCACCACATGATAGCCCAAATCGGCACGAGAAATCATTGTGCCTACTACGGCTTGCCCTGTGGCTTCCATGCCCACCACCAGCACACGCTGTACGCCAATGCCACGCTTACGTAACTGCGCCTGATACATCCGCAAGACAACACGCGCCATAACTAATAACACCACCGTAAACGCCGCTACATACACCAGCATTAAACGGCTGGTAATAAGGGGCTGAAACAAGAAAAACATGGCAAGGGTAATCACGGTGACGGCGGCAACGCCGTTAATGATGATGGTGACTTCTTCGCCTAACGCCCGCCCGCGAATGTGCTTGTATAAGAAGTTGGCTTGATAATTCACGTATAGCAAGCCCGCATACAGCACCACATACGGCAGGTAGGGTTCAAAAGAACCGCGTGACGGGTCTAGGACGGGGCGCAAAATTTGCAAGTCATAGCGCAACACATACGCCATAACAAACGCCACAAACACAAGCACGGCATCCACAAAGGGCATTAACCAGCGTGGTTCTAGGGGGGGATGTTCGTTTAGGGATTCGTTGGTCATAGGCGTTATGAACTGCATGCCTTTTGGTAGCTCTCTAAAGTAAGTTGTGCTGTTGTTTTCCAGTTAAAGCGTTTGGCTTGTTCAATGCCATTGTGCCTTGCTTCGGCACGCCACGCGCTGTCTTTTGCGGCTTGCTTAAGTGACGTTGCCCATACGTCAATGTCATTGGGGGGCAAGCACAAGCCCGCGCCCTGCGCCACTTCTGGCAATGAGGACACATTCGACGTAAGGACGGGCGTTCCGCACGCCATCGCCTCTAAAACAGGCAAACCAAAGCCTTCAAACACCGAAGGATACACAAAAGCCTCTGCGCTATTGTACCAAAGAGGCAATTCTTCACTAGGGATAAAACCCACCAAGCGCACACTATCCGATAGCTTTAAGCGCGAAATCGCCTCATTCACCGCTTCAATGCCCCATCCTGCACCCCCCCCCAAAATTAGGGGCAAACGTTCTGATGGCATAAGCTTGGCGTACGCTTCTAGCAAGTTGGGCAGATTTTTTCGGGGTTCTATTGTGCCGATGAACAGCCAAAAACGCTCTGGCAAGCCCTTCCTGCGCTTAAACGTTTCTATCTCATGGGGGGGACGGGGCGTATGCGAAGTCTCGTCATACCCCAATGGCGTTACGTCTATTTTATCGGCAGGCACGTTTAACAGGCGCGTGAGGTCGTGGGCGGTGCTGTGGCTAATGGCGGTAATGCGCTTGGCACGATGGCACGTTAGGCTGGTCATCCAGCGCAAATACAGCCTTCGACTGGCAGAGAGCCTATCGGGATAGCGCATAAACGACAAATCATACACCGTTACCACCGTGGGCTTTAGCAAGACAAAGGGCGCAACAAATGCCATAGCATGATACAAGTCAAACTCTAGTAATTGGGGGGGCTGAAGCAATTGCTCCCACAGGATGCGCTGGTTTGGGTTTTCAGTATCGAGGCGGGCGTGGCGCATGTTTACGCCCTGATAGCGTGCCGTTTGGTTTTTGCCCCAAACGCCGTAAAACGCCACCCTTGTGGGGCAAGGGCGGGCATGTATTGCAACAAGTTGTGAATGACATTGTGAATCCCTGCTGCCCGATAACTGGATTGGGAGGACAGCAGGTGTGCATTTAAGCCGATGTGCATGGGTGCGCCTTATACAAAGAGTGGTTCTTGATAAATCCCAAACGCCTGACGCATCACATCCGTTATTTCGCCGAGTGTACAATAGGCATGGGCGCATTCTAGCAGGGTGGGCATGGTGTTTTGGTCGCCGATGCACGCCTCACGTAGGGCTTCTAGGGCGCGTTTGGCGCGGTCTTGGTCGCGCTCGCTACGGATGGCGTTTAGGCGTGCCACTTGCTTTTCATAGCCCTGTGGATCCATCGCAAGGATAGGGATTTTAAGGGGTTCGTGCGTTTGGTACTGGTTTACGCCTACGGTAATGCGCTCGCTTCTGTCCATTTCTAACTGCAAGCGATAACTTGCCTCGCCAATTTCCATTTGAAAGAAGCCCGCATCTATGGAAGGCAACATGCCCCCTATTTCCTCAATTTGCTTAAAGTAGGCATAGACTGCTGCTTCGGTTTCGTTGGTCAGCTTTTCGATAAAGTAGCCGCCGCCGAGTGGGTCCAGGGTGTTGGCAACGCCCGTTTCTTCTAAAATCACTTGTTGCGTGCGTAGCGCAAGCTTGGCGGCTTGTTCACTGGGTAACGCGAGGGCTTCATCCATACTATTGGTGTGTAAGGACTGTGCGCCCCCCAAAACTGCCGCTAACGCCTGTATGCCCACACGGACAAGGTTCACTTGGGGCTGTTGGGCGGTTAGGCTTACGCCGGCGGTTTGGCAATGAAAGCGCATCAGCCAGCTTCGCTCATTTTTTGCGCCAAAGGTTTCGCGCATTTCACGCGCCCAAATACGGCGGGCAGCGCGTAGCTTTGCAATTTCTTCAAAGAAATCATTATGCACGTTAAAAAAGAAACTTAGGCGCGGTGCAAATTCGTCAATGTCTAGCCCCCGCGCAATTGCCCAACGCACATATTCCAGCCCATCCGCCAGCGTGAACGCCAATTCTTGGATGGCGGTACTGCCTGCTTCGCGGATGTGATAGCCACTAATGCTAATGGTGTTCCATTCGGGCATGTGGCGTGTGCCAAACTCAATAGTATCTGTGACCAGGCGCATAGAAGGCTTGGGCGGAAAGATGAACTCTTTTTGAGCGATATACTCTTTTAGGATGTCATTTTGTAGTGTGCCGCGCAGTTTAGACTTGTCCACGCCCTGCTTTTCGGCAGCTGCAATGTAAAACGCCCATATCGCCGCCGCAGGACTATTGATGGTCATGCTGGTGCTAATTTGGTCGAGGGGGATGCCGTCAAACAGAATTTCCATGTCCAGTAGGCTACTAATCGCCACGCCACACTTACCAAATTCGCCCAGTGCTTCAGGGGCATCGGTGTCATAGCCCATGAGGGTGGGCAAGTCGAACGCCACGCTTAAGCCCATACTGCCCTGTGACACCAAGAACTTAAAGCGTTCATTGGTTTCTTCGGCGGTGCCAAAGCCTGCAAATTGGCGCATTGTCCACGCCTTGCCCCTGTACCCTGTGGCATGAACACCGCGTGTAAACGGATATTCGCCGGGGTTGGCAAGGTCGCGGTCATAGTCAAAGTCGGGAATGTCGAGGGGCGTATACAGTCGCTGGATAGGATGCCCGCTAAGGGTGCTAAAGTGCGTTTTGCGCTCTGGCATCTTCTTTAGGGTGGGGTCTAGGCGCGTCTCTTTCCAATTTTTTCGGCGTGCTTCTAACTTTGCTAAACGGTCTTTGTCAAATGTCATGGCTAAAACCCTCAATAAAGGCTTCTTTTTCGCTATTATAACACGGCAAAAGAAGGGCTATAATGCCCTCTCACCCAATTTCTACTGGTTTAAGCACTAATGCACTCATCAGAGATGCCGTAAGGGACTTTATGAAGAACGGACAACTTGCTGTGTGGGTTGGCGTAATCTTGCTGTTTGGGCTGTTGCGCCTAACGTCCTTAAACGCCTATCCGCCGTTTATTGATGAAACCCTCCACGTTTTTTCTACAGAAAAATTGGCAGAAATTAGCCCTTTTTACAATACAAATTTGGCACGACAAGGCACATTGTGGGCGTATGCGCTGTTTGCACCCACCGTTAGCACGTCACCCATTTGGATGGCGCGTGTTGTGACGGTACTCTTTAGCCTGATAGGTTTGGCAAGCGTGATGAGCATTGCCCGAATATGGGGAGGCGCATGGGCAGGGATTTTTGCAGGCGTACTCTATGGGCTTAGTACCTATCACTACTTCTTTGAGCGTTTGGCGTTATCTGATAATTTAATGGCTTCGGTGGTGTTGCTGAGTGTGGCGTTTGCTAGCCGTTTTCGCTATCACGCACGCTTTAGCGATGCGCTTTTGTGTGGCATGGGTTTATTTGTGGCATTTTTAATGAAAACGAGTGCGCTACCCTATTTTGCGTTACCCGTGCTGGCGGTGCTGTTTGTACGCCCCCAAGCCTCTTGGGGTTTGCGCGTGCGGTGGGGAAGCATTGCGTTAGGGAGTGTGCTGGTTTTGTCAGGGGCGTTTTTTGTGGGCGTGGGCGTGCTGGGCTATGACCTGTTTGGGAACGCCATCGGCTTTGCCGTAAGTGGCGTAAGCCGTAACCTTGATGGGGGCGCAGTGTCGGGGCTATTTAACCTAGAGCGCATCCTTGCAAATAGCCAAACACGCCTAGTGATGTTGCTCTCTTATTGGGGTGCGCCTCTTGTTGTGATGTCATTTGTGGCGATGTTGTGGCTGATGATAAAGGGACGGTTGTTTTTAGTGGCGGTGTGGGGCGTGCCTGCGCTGGCATTGGTGATGGCAGGCGTACAAGAATCACGCTATTGGGGCGCAATTTTAGCGCTCATGTTGGTGGGTGTGGGCGTTTTTATGGCGCAATTGCCCCGTGTGGGGCGCGTATTGACGGTGCTGGGCGTTGCCGTGTGGGGCGTGGGCGTATTTTTGCCTTTCGCACAGGTTGCCACCCAAAACCCTGTTGCGCTTGCCTTAGATGCGCCCGACGTGCGCCAATACATCCAATCCGATGCAACGGGCTTTGGGCTGGATGAGACGATTGCCTTCTTACAATCACAAGAGGCGCAATCTGTCTTGGGTGTGCTTGCCAATTGTCAGGGCTTGCGCTATCGGGCGTGGGGCGTGCTGGCTGTGGATTGCCCACGCCTTAGCTCGGCAGGTGAGGACATTGAGGCAATCATGCGCTATGCTAAGGACGTTTATCAGGGGCGTTTTGCCGTCCTAGAAGATAGCCCGTACGCGCCTTCCGCGCTGGACGGGGACATTTTGCGCGTTGTGCCACGCCCATCTGTTCGCGCCCATCTTACTATTTATGCGCTTTCACGCTAGAACAAGGACATTTTGATGATGTATCGCTTACACGCGCTCTTGCTTAGTACCACGTTTGGGATTGTTTTTTCGGCGCAAATTTTAGGCTTTTTAGGCTTATACGTGGGAGTATTGCCCTACGTGGGGGCGGTACTGTGCGCGGCGGGGGCATGGTGGTTGTATCATCGCGGGGGCAATGCGTGGTTCACTACTGTACTTGCGCCTGTGGATGAGGCATTGCCTATCCCACAGCAACGAGCAGTCTTTGGGCTAGTGATAACGCTCTTGGTGGGCGTTTTCTTGGTACGAATGCTACTTTTTCCGTATTCGTCATTAGGAAACAGCATCTCTGCCGATTTCATTGGCTACCACAGCCTAAAAGCCATTGAGCTAGTAAAAACGGGTAGCGTGTGGGATTTAAGCACGCCGTATGCAGAATACCCCAATGGCTATGAAAGCCTATTGGCGTTTACGTTGCCCTTTGCGCCCGATTTTAACGGCGTGGGGTGGGCGCAAGCCCTGATAATAGGATTGCTCGTGGCGATACTTTATGGCTTATGGCGACGCTACACCCCATTATCGCCTTCGTTGGTGGCGTTGCTGGCGTTGGGCGTACTATTTGTGCCATCGGTGTATAGCACGCTCTTCCTGATGGGCAAGAATGATTTGTTTTTAGCGGTGTATTTGCTGGGGGCGTTGTGGCACGTGCCCATTAGCACGCGGCGCAACGATACGGCATTTCACCCGATTGGGCTGGCGATGTATACGTTTTTGGCGATGGCAACCAAGCCCAGTGGCATCACGTTCTTGGGGGTGTTATGGCTGATTGTGTTGTGGCAATGGTGGCGCACGCCCTCTCTAATGACGTGGCGCACGTTTGCGCTGTGTGTGGTGCTAATGTTCCCGTGTGGCTTTTGGGTGCTTCGCAATCTCGCTATGATGGGCATGATTATCTCGCCCGAAGTGGCTACATTTAGCAGTGGCAGCTTTTTGGCAAATATCACGCAACCGCGCCTTTATGCTAATTTGCCTGCGCTGTTGCCGTTGGGGGCGTTGCTTGCGTTGAGTGTGCTGGTGGGTGTGGCGTTGTGGTGGCGGTATCGCGCTTGGCAAATGCTACTGGTGTTAGCGGTGGGCTGGTTTGGCTTCTTTAGTGTGCCATTGGGGGCATTCCATACCCCCCTTAGCACAACCCTCAACATTGAATGGCGCTATGGCTTAACGCTGTGGCTCTTGATGGGTGTTGCGGGGGTGGTGCTATTGGAGCGCGTGCTAGGGCGTATCTATCGCTTGTCCGTGATTGTGCGCCTTGCGCCTGCGTTGGTGTGGGTGGGGGGCGTAGGCATCATAGCGATTTTGGGTATCAATGCGCTTTTTGGTGTGGACGAAGCCAACGGGCAACAGCTTCAATTGCCTAAAAACATTGTGCAAGGCACAGGGGGCTATGCCCATGTGTATGACTATATTCAGCGTGAAGTGCAGGATGCCGTGATTTGGTCTAGCTGGGCAAACCCACTCTATTTATACGGTGAAGGCTGGACGAATACGCCCCGTGAAGGCATTTACCCGTTGGGCTTATCGAACATTACGCCCCCCCTCTTGCCCGATTTTGCCGTGATTAGCGCAGATATTGGCATGATAAACGAAGAAGCACGGCTTGGCACGCGCTATACGTGGGAAACCGTTTACGAAGATGCCCAATACACCGTGCTTAGGCGTGTGCCTTAGCGCGATTTATAATAAAACGGGATACGTAACACCCACGCCGTTTGTTCTTCGCCATTAATGGTCATGCGAATGGGCGTGCGTGAGGGGTCATCGCTTCTAAAGAGGCTCATTTGCACCCTAAACTCGGTATCGGGGCTGGGCGTATAGGGAATTTGTGTGGGGTCAATTTCTACGCGCCGATAATCGGTGATATATTCGCCTTCTTGCCAAAAGCGTGTGCTATAGTCGCCGTGTTCGCTGGGCAAAAAACGACTTTCCCACGCATAAAAAACGCTCTCATCCGCTTTGTTCACCATCTCTATCAGTAGGGTGTAATCGTTGGGGGTGGGCTTTAGCACGCGCCACACAAAGCGTAAGTGTAATCGTGCGCCTGCCAAGTAATTGTTGCTTATTTCATCCGCTAACACTTGGGCAAAATCGCCTATGACGATTTCTTGGGTGTATGGTACGCCTATTTCGGGCAAGGTATAGCGATTGTGGTGTAGTTCGTATAGCTCAATTCTAAAGATGTTTTCGTCGTTATATACAGTGCGCGTCATGATGTCGATGCGCCCCAACGCATTAAGGAGCGCGTTTTCTTGGGGGACAATGCCCGCATCCGCTAGGCGATAATCGGACAGTGTGCCGTGTAAATAGTGCGTGGCGTGCGCCACATCCTCCAGCGTGGTTGCCAGTGTATCCGTTTGCAATTCTATTAAGGGTAAGAGGAACGGCAATTGCTGTTCGCCCAACGCCACCACTATCGGCTTAACCCCCGTATTCGTTTCATACGCCGTTAGCTCATCTACCAAAAGCATGAGTGCGCCGTTGGTTTTAATGTATTGGGCGCGGTCATCGGGGTAAAGATTGTCGGTCAGCCAGCGTAAATTGCCTTCGGCGGTGGCGCTGGTGAGCGGAGCTGGCACAAACACCATAAACGCCACACCCACCAGCACGCCTAAAATGGCGATGCGCCCCCGTGAACCTGTCCACCACGCACTGGCGGCTTCCCAAAGGGGCGTGATGAGCAAGGCAGACGGCAAAATGAGGAATGGCACAACAGCAAACGACAGCCGATAATGATAGCTATACGCATAAAACCACGTAGCAAAGTACGGCATCGCTAACGCCAACGCCCAAAAGACACGCTTGGCAGAGGTTTGGGTTTCATCAGAGGCACGCACGAGCCCACGCCATAGCACCGCCAAGAGTAAACCCACGCCCACGCCAAACACGCTCACTTCGGGCAATGTCATATAGCTTTCGGGGGCATTGATGCGGGCGGAGTTAACCCACGCCATTGAGGGCAATGTGCCAATGGCAACGCACACCGCGCCCACGATGACCAGCACACGCTCCCACGCTAGTAAAGGCGCACGCACGATGCCCACACGCGCCAGCCGTGTACTATACACACCC
>Ga0163144_10002590_pt1 | contig 41537 bp, 38 predicted proteins | sample OliLak19BULKMAT1_FD_123175 | JGI IMG/M metagenome (GOLD analysis project Ga0163144, IMG submission 123175) | Freshwater microbial mat bacterial communities from Lake Vanda, McMurdo Dry Valleys, Antarctica - Oligotrophic Lake LV.19.BULKMAT1 | ecosystem: Environmental > Aquatic > Freshwater >...
TATTTAAGATGGAACGAATGGTTTTTAGTTTGCTCATAAGCTCACAAGTTTTGAGCTTGCCCGCTTTAGCTTCAAACACTGGTGGTGCCGAAGGCTCTGATCCTAAAAAGATAGAGCTATTGGCCGATCGTGGTGACGGCGGCGGCAATTCTAATGATGATTCTGCAGATCGAGAGCGTCGGGAGCGCGAAGAACGCGAACGCCGTGAACGTGAAGAGCGTGAACGTCAACAAGCCTATGATCGTGGTTATCGGCAAGGATTTTCCGAATGCCAAAATGATGAAGAACGCAAAGCTTACAACGATGGCTATCGTGTAGGTTTAGGTGAAGGCCAATGGCCTGGTGATCGCGAAGGTCGCTCCAACGGTGACCGTGATGGCCAGAACAACGGTGAATCTGAAGGTTATGCTGATGGTAGAAACCGCGCTAACTCCGACGCCAGACGCGATGCTTATCCTCGCGGACGCGAACAAGGTTATGATGAGGCCAATCGTTCGGATGCGCTAGCTCGTGGACGTGCGAATGGTATTTCTCGTGGTGATTCGGATGCAGCGGCGACCGCGCTTCGGGTCGATTATCCTCGAGGACGAAAAGCTTACTCTGATTCTCGTTGGGCAGAGCGAGTGGAGCGCGAAGACGGTATGGTTCTCAAGTCTTCACACGCGCCCGTAGCTTTTGCGATGAGTTCTTTTTTGAATAGTTTCAAAACTTCTGAAATCTTTGTTGCTGATTCTGGCGATGCTTATCAAAACGGGCGTCGTGCAGGATGTGCTGAAGCCCGCAGTCGCAATTACCGTGGTGATTACGAGAGAGGTCGTTCTACGGGGTATCGTGAGGCCTACGATCGTGCCTACCGATTTGCCTATGACTCGGCCTACAGAAGTGCATATGATTCGGCATTCCGAAGCGCAACTGCTCGTGCCTACAGTAATCATTACGACGATTTCTACGATGATTATTTCGAAGAAGCGCGAAGTGCTGCTTACAGCGAACGCTACAACGAACTTTATCAGTCCACCTACCAGCCCGCTTACCGCGCTAAGTACAATGAAATGTACCCCATCTATGCTCAGCGCCAATACGAGCGTGGAGTGGCCGATGAGACAGAAGATTTCCGATTGCGCCCTGTGCGTTTGCTAGACGGTGCTGAGGTGACCGAAACAATCGTGAATGGTCTCTACGAGCCGGGCGAAGCCCTGCGCGTGAAACTTAAGCTGCGTAACTTTGCAGATGTTCTTCGTGGATCCGATGTGAAGATCAAGCTCACAGCTGTCGATGGCAACGGTGCGATCATTTCCGAAGGTGAAGTGACTCTTCCAAAAAATCTAAATGCTAAGAGTATCACGACAGTTTCCGAAGCCCTCGATTTCAGAATGAGTGAAGGTGATGTGAAAGCAGCTGCATTCTTTAATCTGAACCTCACTTACCAAAGTCGCAATATCGGTTCGAAAATGTTGCGAGTGGATACGAAGTTTTTGTTGAATGTTGATTTTGCTCAAGATCCACGTCTTCAAGAAGGCATCATGAGTCCTCTTTACTTGAAGGTTACTAACCAGAGCCCCATAGTGGCTTTGGAGTCGGGTGCTACAGTAACTTTGCGTTCAAACCCGGCGATTGTTGAAATCGCCAAAGAGACCTTACCCCTAGGTGTTTTGGGTTCAGGTCAATCTGTGACTCTTGAATACAGCGCGCTTGTTCGATCGGGGCGTTCTTTTGTAGATCTTCCATTCACTCTCGATTCCGCCACTTCGGCTGGACGTCGTATTGGATTGAATGACTACACTCGCCAAGTGCCTGTGATGAACGATTACCGAGTTCAGGTGATGGATGCGGGAGTGGTTCCAGCTTTGAGAAAAGCGGGCGTTGTTCGGGTGCCTTACAGAATTAAAAACGTGAGTTCTCGCCAAACCTTTAAAGGACTGCAAATGAAAACAGTCTTTAAAGGGGCTGCTGCAAACGCGATTGCTGTGTTGGGTCCCAACCCTCAGTATCTACAGCCTTTGCAACAAGGCCAACAAACAGACTTCGTTGTTCCTGTGCTTGTTCAAAAGGCCGGAACTTCGGGAACTATGGAAATCACAATTCAAGAAGATGGACAAACTGTTGTGATCCATCAGATCAATTTTTGATAAACGACACTAGACTTTAAGGAGTATGAAAATGAAAAGTTTTTCTAAATGGAATTTACAATCAATAAGCCAGATGGCTCTTGTAGCAGTTGTTGTGGCCCTCGGAGCTTGTGGTGAAATTCCTTCAGCTTATCGTGGCTATTTCCGTGACAATAGGAACTCAACTTCTCTCAAAATGAAAGCCAACAAGGGAGTACTCACATCTCCCAATGAGATTATTGAATCCAAGGCGCGGGCGCTTGAGTTTAAACATCTCTTAGCGGGTGAAGCGGGAATTTATGTTCGTGCAAACCCTACCAATGAAAAGTTGTTGGATGTTTTTTGGATCAAGCCCAATATGAACACTCGTCAGGCGGCGGGTGGAATGGTTTGGTACGAAACTGATGTTTATTATTCACTCTTTGATGCTCGTCTTAAAGACAAGGTGAGCACAATTAGGCTTCTTCATTCGGGTCAAGGCACTGTGATGCTGGAAGAGGCCACTGAGCTTTGGCAGGTGGGTTGGCCCGCTAACCCTATGGAGTATGAGTTCACTCGTATTCAGAAGTAAGTTTTTAAAAAGCAGGAGCTAAGGCCAGAGCCGAGGGCTCGGTAGTTGGATCAAGTGTTGAGTTAAATCACACTGACCTTAGCTCCTTAAAACAGGCGACTCCCTAGGGGAGGAGTCTCTATAAACCGTTTCTCAACTCCCCAGTTTTGAAACGGTGTTCATAGCGAATAGCTCTACGGACCTAACCGTAGCCAAAGGATTCTGACATTTGAGTTAGAATCCTTTTTTTAATCTCTTTAGAGTCCAGACTGGCCACGTGTTTTCGTGAGACAAATCCTAGAGCTTCCAATAAATTGATATTGAGATAATTGCGCACACTTGCAAAATCTTTTCCCCAATTCACAATTCTCGTGAACGGGCGTTGATCCCAAAACTTGCCTAAGCATTCTGAGGGTGGGGAACTCGTGTTTTTTCTTAGCGAGAGATTGCGTCCTCGCTCGCTTTGAAGTGTTTTTCGGGCAATTAGTCCGCAGATGGATCGTAAAAAGTTTTGTAAGCCTCGTCGCTTTGTGAAGCGCACAAGCAGCTGAAGGTTTGTTCCTCCGTTGCTCACTTTGTAGACCTTAACCCCATGGCGGCGGCCTTGTTTAAGAATGAGATTTTGTAGCAGGCGCTCCTTTTTTAGAAAAGATCGTTCGCCCTTAGCTGTTTCTGATTTGAGCACGATGTGGAGCGCTTGCTTGCTCGAGAGGGGGCGAGCGATCTTGGCATGCGATTTTTTAAGAAGTGAGCCGCCAAATGTCATTCTTCCAGGAAGGCGTTTGACGTCGAAACCCGTAAGGAAATCTTGCTGTTGATTTTTTCCAGATCCCGTCATGTCTTCTTTTTTAGCATTAAATGTAGCGATGTCAAATATCCTTTTCAAAAAACGGTGTTGCTTAATAGAGGTGAAAAAAATGCAAAGAAAACCCCCTCCCAGCGATCAAACTGAGAAGGGGTGACTAGAGGCTCAAATAAGGAGCGTTTGGATTAAATGTTGTCCCAGACGTATTTTTCTTGCTCGACGGCAAAGTCGGCGATCCCTTTAAGCATCTCGTCTTCGTTGGTGTCGATGCGCTGAATGTTGAGGCGAATGCGCTCATCTGCTTGGAAACCGAAAACTTTCGCGATTTCAATTTCGCGGGCGACTTCATCTTGTCCTTTTTCTTCGATGGCTTGGGTAACTCGGCTGATCACACAGGCAAGTACGTAAACATCGATAAGAATTTGTGCCATTCTTTTAGAAACAATTTGTTTGTCGACAATGTTTTTTCCGTGACGACGCAAAAGCTTGTCTGTGAGTGCCGAAAGGTAGCGGGCATGAGTTTCAACAATGCTTGATTCGGCGGCCAATAGGGGATGGGCTTTGGAGAATGTTGCTGAGCCATAACCTGTTTGATTAGAAAACCATCGTTTGGAATACTCGGCAAACACTCCGAATCCCTTAATAGGGTCACCAAACACACCTGCAGGGCTTCCTAAGAGCTTGCCCACATCTTTGAGTAGGGAAGACGCGTCGTTCATCGCGGTAAGAGCGATGAAGAGGTGCAAGATGTCGTTGGTTCCTTCGAAAATCCTGTTCACCCTGTTGTCGCGCATGATGCGCTCATAGGGAAATTCTCTCATGTAGCCGTTGCCACCAGCTATTTGGAGAGCTTCGTCCGAGGCTCTCCAGAGACAGTCGGTAGCAAACACTTTCGACATCGCTGCTTCGACGGCATATTCTTGGTATCCTTGATCAATGATTCCTGAAACCATGTTCACTACGGACTCAGAGGCGTAACAGTCGATGACCATTTGGCCGATTTTTTGTTTGATGAGTCCAAATTCAGATATCGATTTTCCAAATTGCTTGCGCATCTTGGCTTGTTGGGTGGACATGGTGATAAGGTGCTTCATCACACCCACCGATCCGCCGCCCAAACCTGTGCGGCCATTGTTTAGAATCTTAACGGCCACTTTAAAGCCTTTGCCCACTTCGCCTAACACATTGGCCTGAGGAACTTTCACGTTGTCGAAACTTACGGTGGTGGTGGAGCTGGCTCGCAATCCCATTTTGTCTTCGTGAGGGCCGGAGCTCACTCCAAGCATGTCACGAGTGACGATGAAGGCCGTGATTTTTCCTTCGGGAGTGTCTGTGACTGCAAACACAGTAAAGAAATCGGCGATGCCTCCGTTGGTGATCCAAATTTTCTCACCATTAAGCACCCAGTGGTCGCCTTCTTTAACGGCTTTTGTTTTGATAGAGCCAGCGTCGGAACCAGAACCTGCTTCAGTGAGGCAGTAGGCAGCAATGATTTCGCCAGTGGCGAGTTTGGGAAGATACTTGGTTTTCTGTTCGTCATTGCCAAAAAGAATCAAACCTTTCATTCCGATTGAGCTGTGCGCGCCAACTGTGATGGCGGCTGAACCATCGTATTTACTCATTTGTTGAAGGCAGCGAGAATAGGCAGCTGTGGAGAGACCTAATCCACCAAATTCTTCGGGAATGATGAGACTAAAGAGACCAAACTCTCGCATTTCTTGAATGACAGAGGCTGGAAGTTCTCCAGCTACGTCCCAGCTTCGGTAATCGGCATCATTTTTGGTTTTGAGCCAGGCATCGATTGAGTCGGCAACACTGCGTACAGTCGCAGCTTCTTCTTCTTTCATCTTGGGATAGGGAAAGAGGATAGATTCTTCGATCTGTCCGATGCAAAGGGATCGAGCAAAACTTTTGCTCAGATCGAGATTCTTGGTATCGAGATTTTCAGTTGCGCCTAGGTCGTTGTCGTTTGGTTTCTTTTCAGCCATGTCCTTAGACTAGCATTGCGGAAACGAAGTTCAATAAGTGGTGATGAATAACGAATGCGTTAATTTGAGAAATCCCCTGGAAAATGAGCCTCCTAGCTCTTGCGTCAAGAATGTATAGAGGTGACACAATAGAAAAGTGGCGTTACGTGGAAGTGCTCTTAGGGTAAAATTCTGTGGATCTTAGCTTCCAATTTTACGGTAGAGAGTGGCTAGGCTGAGGCCTAAGGCTTCCGCGGCTTCGTCCTTAGAACCCCCAAATTTACGAAGTGTTTGGGTGATGTATTCTTGCTCAAAGCGTTTAGTGGCTTCCTTGAGAGTCTGTGTTTTGAATTTTTTCATAACCGCGAATTGAACCGACTCGGAGAGATCTGACACTCTCAATTCAGGACGCACATCGCTCCAAGCAATCGTGCAGGCGCGCTCTAAACAGTTTTTGAGTTCGCGGATGTTGCCAGGCCAATCGTAAAGCAGAATTTTCTCTAAGCAGGGGCCACTCATTTGTAGAGTCGGGCGTTTCTGACTCTTTGCTAGTTTTTTGAGGATGCTCTCGATAAGAAGTGGAATGTCGGTGCGTCTTTCAGAAAGAGCAGGGAGATAGATATCGATCACTTTGATTCGGAAAAAAAGATCTTCTCGGAATTTGCCAACTTGAACCCATTCTTCGAGGAGCACTTGAGAGGTGGCGATCAAGCGAACGTCCACCTCAATGCTTTCATGTCCCCCAACAGGTGAAAAGCGTTTGTCTTGGAGAACTCTCAGGAGCTTGGCTTGCTGCTCAAGACTGAGCAGGTGAATTTGATCAATAAGAAGCGAGCCTTTATGGGCCATCTCAAAGACCCCTTTGCGGGCGTGAATGGCGTTGGTAAAGGCCCCTTCGACGTGTCCAAAGAGCTCAGATTCAAAAAGATTCGGATTGATTGCTGCACAATCTAAAACCACGAATGGTTTCTGAGAGCGTTCGCTATATCGATAGATAGCATCCGCCACGCGTTCTTTACCAGAACCCGTTGGTCCCACGATGAGAACCGAGGAATTCATGGGAGCAGATTTACGAATCGTGCTTCGAACAAAATCAATCGCAGCACTCTCTCCTTCGAGACCTTCGATAGGAAAGGGAATGGCATTTTTTGGAAATTTCTTTAGAACTTCGGGCAAACTTAAATAAGTCGCTGGTTCTTGTGTTCCTGGGAATGGAATCACGTTGGCATTTTCGAGTTCTATTTTTGTGATGGGGGCATGAGCACTGAAGTCGGCGAAGAGTTCGTCGAAGCTGATGAGGTCTCTGACCCCAATTTTCACAGCAGCCACTGCATAAGACCAAGTTGTTTCTTTGCTGAAGCCCACAAGTTGGGGAACTTTCCCGTCTTGGTGCACGAGTTTTACCAGCAAAGCATTGAGCGCGCCTTTCCAAGCGTTGAATGACCAGGCGTCTGCCTCCCCCCTCGGGGCGAGAGCTTCCATGTCTACATACACACGATGAAATTCGACATCTTTGGGAGCGATCCACTTTTCCAGGGCAGAAATGGGAAGATGCACCCATTCCTCACCTTCAGGAGGAGTCAAATTCATCAAATCGAATGGAGCTTGGCTGCCGGGGGCTCCTAAACTCAGTATGGCTCTTCTAAGCATTCAAATTCTTTTCGGAATTTAGCGGTCGAGACTTGAGGGAAGGGGCATGACGCAGCTAGACTGCTCTTCTTTGCAGGAAAGGTCATTATTTTTGACTGAGATGCCGAATTATTTCATAGGGATGACAGCTTGAGAGAGACAACTGTAGTGAAAAAACAATGAGAACTTATCGACGCGCATTTATATGCCTAACAATCCTAAGTGTTGGCGCTTGTTCGTTGAGCGGGCCCTTGCGTGAAGACGCGAAGGCAAAAAACTATACCGTGAAAGCTCCCTTAGGAAAGTGGAACGCTCTCGACGATAAGGCCGATGCAGATCAAGCTTGGACGAATCCTTCAAGTGGAGCAACGCTAGCTTTACGTTCTCTATGTTTTCGCTACGAGCATATCCCTCTTAAAAGTCTCAATCAAAACGTGTTGAGCATCGTAAACAATGCTCAAATCACTTCACAGGAAGAAACACGCATTGATTCTCGATCCGCTCTCGACACCGTCTTTGTGGGAGATCTTGATGGGGTGCAGGTAGAGACGAGACATGTGGTTCTCAAAAAAGATCATTGCATTTTTGATTTCACCTTGAGCCAAATCGATGCCATCACTCCTCAGCATCAAAAAGAGTTTTCAAAGTTTGTTAATTCCTTTCATTTTGAAGGCGGCTCGGAGAACGAATGAAAACATCCTCGTCCGTCACTCCCAACTCTTCTCTTCGGGGCTATCTGCTTCGTTTGAGACGTGGCATGGTAGGACGATATATCGAGTCTGTAGGCGATGTGTCCATGTTGGTGATTGATACCGTAAAATGTTATTTCCGAAATCCACCCTCGATCAACGCTATCACTTATGAACTGTTTCAGTTGGGCGTGAAGTCATTTGTCATTGTTGCGGTGGCCGCATTGGCGGTGGGATTAGTAATGGCAATCCAGTTCGGTTTTGGACTGGCTCGCTTTGGCGCTAAACTTTATGTTCCCAAGATCGTAACCATTTCCATCGTTCGTGAGTTGGGTCCTATCTTCACAGCCCTGATGATGGCGGGGCGTGTGGGTGCCGGCATCACTTCTGAAGTGGGTTCGATGAAGGTCACGCAGCAGATCGATGCCATTCGCGCTCTTGGAACTGATCCTATTCAAAAAATTGTGGCTCCCAAAATTCTCGCATGTATCATTGCAGTTCCTCTGCTCACGATTGTGGCGAATTTCTTGGGTATTTTTGGTGGCTTGTTGATTTCGTCGACCAATCTCAACGTGAGTGCTTATGACTATTTCTTTAAATCATTTGAAATTGTGACAGGTCGCGATGTTCTTGGGGGCATTTTTAAAGCTGTATTTTTTGGATTCCTCATTGGAACCACGGGTTGTTACTATGGAATGAAAACCACCGGAGGCACACAAGGGGTCGGACAGGCGACCACCAAATCGGTAGTGACTGCCTCGGTTCTCGTGGTTCTCTTCGACTTCATCCTCACTAAATTCATTTGGATTTTTGAACACACATTTCGAGGGGGAGGTGCTTAATGACTTCAAACCAAGAACCCCTTGTTAAAGTTGTTGGCTTTCATAAATATTTTGGAGACAAGCACGTGCATAGAGGTCTCGATTTCGCTCTATATCCAAACGAAGTGGTGAGTTTGATCGGTGGAAGTGGCTCTGGAAAGAGCGTTCTTCTTCGCGCGATTATTGGTTTGGAGTCAGCCGACCACGGACAAATTTATTTCAAAGGAAAAGACGTTACAGATTTTCAAGAATCGCAGTGGCGTGAAGTGCGTAAGAGCATTGCCTACGCTTTTCAAGGCGGAGCTCTTTTTGATTCGCTGACTGTTGAAGAAAATTTGCTCTATCCTCTCGACGCTCACACCAAGTTGTCGCGCCAAGAAAAACAAATTAAGATTGATGAGATTCTAGAAATTTTAGGGCTCGAAGGAACCAACCAGTTGTCGCCTTCTGATTTGTCGGGCGGAATGCAGAAAAGGGCAGGTCTGGCTCGCGCGCTAATTCTGGACCCCGAAGTGATTCTTTACGATGAACCCACGGCGGGCTTAGACCCTTTCAATACAAAAAACATTCAAGACATCATCGTAGATCTCAAGGAACGCGGCCGTGGAGGTATTCTCGTTACACACGACATGCCCACGGCCTTTGCGACGTCAGAGAGAATGGCGTTGTTGTTAAATGGCAAAATCGAGATTGAAGGTCGGGTAGAAGACCTTCGCGAAGGAAATCCTCTCGTTAAAAGTTTTATTACAGGAGAAATGGCTTATGGAACGTCCCAACAGTAAAGGTAGTCACAATTTTTTGGTCGGTCTCTTTGTGTCGGTTGCTCTCCTTGTGGGGGTTGCCTTCACCGTATTTATGGGAAGCTCGGTATTCGGAAGTGAGTTCCGCGCCAATGCGATGTTCAAAGACGTAAGAGGTTTGAACATTGGAGCTCCTGTTTATCTTTCTGGTATTCAGGTTGGGCGTGTTTCGGAAAAAACTTTTCCTAAAGCAGACGAGATGCAAGGCTACGATGGGGATTCAGTAAATAGCATTGCAGTGATTTTAACTTTTTATTCTGAACATGAAGGTCGAATCAAAGCTGATTCACGAGCAACCATCACAACGATGGGGGTCCTTGGTGACAAGGTGGTAGTTCTCACTTCGGGCAGTGCTGAAAGCGCGACTTTGCAAGATAGAGGCTGGCTCCCAACCGACGAGCCCAAAGAACTCACAGATTATTTTGCAGATGGTGGAGATTTGGTTTCTTCGCTCTCAAAAGCTGCGATTCAACTCAATATGCTTTTGGAGTCACTCAATAAAGATGGAAAACTTTCAAGCGCTTTAGGCAATCTCGATTCGAGTGCTAAGGAGTTGGCTCGTCTTTTGGCGAGTTTGCGTAAGGGAGAAGGCTCCTTGGGATCGATGATCATTGGGGGAGAAAAAGATTCTCTCGCGAAATCTTTGGGAAGCCTCGACAAAATTCTTAAGAAAATTGAAAAAGGCGAGGGCACTCTAGGAGCTCTTATCAACGACAGCACGCTTCATGAGGACCTCAAGATCCTTTTAGGTGGAGCTAAGCGATCGGGCACCATGCGCTTTCTAATTCGCCAAGCCATCAAAGATGGTGGGACTCCAGAAGCCCCTAAAAAGTCTAAGTAAAACAGACTCTTAATGCTGCCGACTTGTGGTTATTCTGACTACTTGCCGGCGCCAATGAAACTTCTTGAAAATCTCCTGACGACGTCAAGAGATTGCGTTGACTCCATTCGCATCAGCTGACTAAACTCAATTGGACGTGGCCAAACCTTCAAAAGTTATGATCTTCGGCGATGCCAGTTGGCCAGCGGAGTCTTTGGGAGAATTCTTCCAAGGCGACGTCGATCAATCGGTATCCGTTTTTATTGAAGGCAAAGGCTGGGTTCAAAATAAGGGAATCATTGCTCGCGGTGCACTCACCACAGACTCCGCGTTGCATTCAGCAGAAAATCTCGCGATTGATGAAACAGATGAGTCAGTTCAGCCTCTAGCCATTGTAGGCTTTGCAGACACAGAGCTATCGCAGAAAATTGTAGAAGCCCTTCGCGCAAAAAGAAAAAACATTAAAATCCTACAAGTGGGTTCACGAGGCACACGTTCGGCGTTGAGCCAGACCAAGCGTTCTGTTGCTTGGAAAGACCTATTGAGTGTAGGGGTGGATCAAGAAATCCAGCTTCTCTCGTTTCAAGACCGTGTTCGTGATTTGCGAGCTTGTTTTAAAGATGCAGAAGAAGTTGCGATTCTCTTGCAAGACGATCCTGATCCGGATGGGTTGGCGGCCGCTTTGGCTCTTCGTAAAGTTTTGAGCCGCAAGTCTCAAACAGCTCCCATCATCTCTTTTGGTACTATCACCCGCCCAGAAAACGTGGCGATGGCTAAACTTCTCGATATCGAGATCAAACAAATCACAGAAATTGAGCTTCAAGGCTATGAACGAGTGGTTATGCTCGATTGTCAGCCTTCGTTTTTTAAGGGTCGAGTGGTTCGGGCCGATGCGATTATTGATCACCATCCGCGTTCTCCTTGGTCGGATGATATCAAACCCAAGTTTGTCGAAATACGTGAAGATTTGGGATCTGTTTCGACTCTTATGAGTTTCTATTTACGTGCCGCTTCTGAACACATTTCCGGACGTTTAGCGACTGCACTTTTGTACGGCATCAAATCAGACACTCTCATGCTCAATCGCGAAGTTTCAGATTTCGACTTGAGTGCCTTTGTCTATTTGTACCCACTCACGAATGGAAACACGCTTCGCCGCATCGAGCGACCAGAATTGCCCTTGGGTTATCTCGACTCTATGCGCAAAGGCTTGAGATACATGCAGGTGGAGCAAGGTGTAACTGTGTTGCCTTTGATAACCGTGGAGCGAGAAGAATGGATTCCTCAGGCTGCCGATTTTGCATTGCAGGTCGAAGGTTCGTATTGGGCTATGGGCTGCGGAGTTTTCGACAACAAGGTCATCATTTCAGGTCGCAATTGCGGCTATGTCCAACATTGTGGAGAGCTGTTTAAAAAGCTCTTTAATGGTTTGGGATGTGCTGGCGGCCATCGCACTATGGCTAAAGCTATTATTGCGAAAAGTGATTGGGAATCAGCCTTCGGAAAAGGTTCTTCATCACCGGCTAAGATTGCAGAAAAAATTCACGAGTTGGTCACAAAAGTGCTCCTCGAACGCGAACAAATGCGTGAAGCTTCTAAGGATTTAAAAGATTCGAAAGATTCTGAAAATAAAATCACTTTGTAGAAATCACTGCATAATTTTGAATTTCGCTAAGTGGACTCAAGCGTAGGTCCTTGAATAGACTTCTCTTTACTCAATCTTAAAGAATATCTTTTTGAGAATCCTATAGATTGGGACAGCCTACGCAAGCTTTTAGCATTTTATTCGATGCTGATAGGAAGATAAAGTGACCCATAACAGAGTTTATAATTTTATTGGTTTGATTGTTTTAATGGGAACTTCTTCCGTTTTTTCAAAAGACTTGGCTCGTCGCCCTGCTCAGAGCGCGAGCAGTTTGGAAATTTGTATTGATGATATTCGAGAAGGATTTGAATTCTATTCCAACTCGAAAACTCAGGTGGATCGCCTAGCAGAAGGACGACGATCGAAGATTCGAAATTTTTCACCTTCAAGTCTCACTGATTCCATTCGTTCTCAAGATGAAATGAGAAATGTTTATGCGGCTTACCTATTGATTGATGGATTTCATGAAAAACTGAAAGAGGCAGATGGAGAGCTTTATCGAAGCGAAGCTCAAAAGGCTTGTAGTCTATCAAAAGTTGCGAGTCCTAATATTGGAGCACGTGAAAATGTCGCAAGTTTTGAGATTAAGCTCAATAACTTTTTGTATTTGGATTCTGCAAAATCCACAATCTCTACTCTTCAGATCAATCTTAAGTGGGTTATGCTCAAGCTCCCATCTCAAGAGGAGTTTGATCGGTCAAAAAAATATATTGCGTTTGATCAAGTTGGAGAAAGCAGCGATAAATCTTTCAAGTCAAGTTTTGGATTCACTCTCCGAGAATGGAACGCACTTTTCTCATTGAAAAATGATGGTTACATGAAAATAAATCCTATCCTCTATGGAAGCAATGGAGTTGCTAAGAGGTGGGCCTCCGCTTACACGGACACCATCAACTATGCATTGACTCGTTTGCCAAATTACCAAGGCTTGGTCATGCGCGGAGTGGATTTGCCTGAGTCAGTTCTTAAAGCTCATAAAGTGGGAGACATTGTCACCTATGAAGCTTTTACGAGCACGGCCGTGGGTAAAGAGTTCCCGGGTCTCCAGAAACTCACAATTCGCTCTCTTACAGGTAAATACATTGAAGATTTTTTTAAAACGAATGAGTCAGAAGTGCTTTTTCGCACAGGAGCCCGTTTTAAAATCTTGAAAAGAAATGACGAGCGAATTCGACGTTTAGGAGTCACTCGCACCGCTATTGAGATGGAAGAAGTTCCCTGACCCAATCTTAAGTTTTCTTTAGAACACTCTTAAGCTCAGTATAATCTTGCAGAGCAAACTTAGGACCTTCGCTGCCCGATCCTGCGCGTCCGCGTCCGCCGTAAGGCATGGGATCAAATCGATGGGAGGGAGATTCGTTGAGGATCACTCCGCCGTAATCGAGTTCGTGGGCGGCTCTCTTGAGCATCGTTTCGTTGCTTGAGAACACCGCACACTGAAGGCGGCTCTCAAGTGCATTGCTCCATTCAACAAAGGTTTCAAAGCTTGTGGCTTTCTGTAAAGCCACAAGCGGAGCAAAGGCTTCTTCTCTTAGAAATGTGGAAGTTACTTGGAGATCTTCGATAAAGCGCGGAGCTAGAAACTGTTTTTGCCAGCCCGACTTTTCAAAGAGCACTGCATTAATACTGCCTGTTTCCAGAAGTTTTCCAGTGAACTGAGTGATCTTCCCTCCTTCACATAGAATCTGAGCTTCGAGGTCTTTCACGCGTTGAAAAGATTCTTCAGTGATAAGGCTTGAGCAAATCACATCTTCACGCGCGGCCAAACCGCAGGGAAGAGTGTTCATGGCTTTTTCAAAAGCCTTCACAAATTCAGAATAAATATTTTCATGAATCCAGATACTTTGTGTGGAAATGCAGACTTGGCCGGCATAGGCGAAAGAGCTTTTGCATAGGTTCGTAGCTACTGATTGCAGATCACACCCTTCATCGACGAAGACAGGTGCGGCTCCGCCCAGCTCTAAGAAAAAAGGTTTTTGTGTGCTGTTACGAAGTTTCCATCCTACTTTAGCGGAACCCGTAAATGAAACATGACGAACACGAGAATCGGCAATGAGCGCCTCAGTGGTGGCATTGTCGCAGTTGAAAACGTTGAGCATTCCTGCGGGCAAGGATTCGGCTTGGCAATAGTCAGCAATACAAAGTCCAACAAGACTAGCTTTGCCCGAAGGTTTTAAAATCACAGGACATCCTGCGGCCAGAGCGGGGGCGATTTTGTGAATGGCGAGATTGAGAGGAAAGTTAAAGGGAGTGATGGCTAAAAGCGGGCCTCGAGCTTCACGGGTCCAATATCCTTCGAAATCTTTCCACGAGTCTCGTTGGTGGAGAGGAAGCCGTTCTTCTCGGTTGATAATTTTGGGAGCGGCTTCAATGGTCCAGAGAAGAGTGTCGATCGCTCGTCCGACTTCGCCGCGTGCCAGTGCGAGGGGTTTGCCCACCTCCTGCATGATGAGTTGGGCTAGGTTTTCTTTCTGGTCTTCGAAGCGTGTTGAAAGGCGCTTGAGAAAGGCGAGACGCTCTTCAAAGGGGAAAAAGTTTTCATTTCGAACTTGGAGGTAGGTCTGCCATGCGCCTTCGAGACAGGCCTCCCAGATTTCTGAATCATCATCATCTTTACGAAATTGGGCCACCTCTCCAAGAGTCTCGTCAGGGTTGAGCGCATTTGGCACCCTGTTCCAGTGTGAGGAGTGGATATACTGGCCGTTGATGAAGAGTCCGTATTTGCGCGCCATTATAATGAACTAAACCTATTTCAGTGGAAAAGAAACCCGAAATCCTTTATCTTCAACGGCCTATGCTCGAACCAGCGCGAGGCTCCAATCTAGAAGTTACCTTGGGGGAAATCTCCAACCTTCTTTCAAAAGTGAAGTCTCCAGTTATGGACGACTGGGATCCGCTTCGCTTGGGGCTTCTTCTTTCCAAATTGGAATACGAGGACTTAGACGTCGAAGCTCAGCTTAAGCTGTTTCTCGACCAAGCCCTTCCTCTCCTTGAGCATTGCCCTAAAACCAATCAAGTTTGGGAAAAAGTCGCCTATATCAGCAAAATCTTCAACGAAGATTTGGGCTTCAAGGGCGACACTACCAACTACTACAACATCAAAAACTCTTTCCTGAACGATGTGCTTTTGCGCCGTAAGGGCATTCCCATCACTCTTTCCTTGGCCTACATGGGGCTTTGCCGCGAAGTAGGTCTCAAACCGCTAGGCATCGCTTTTCCAGGGCATTTCCTTGTTCGTATTGCCGCTCCAGAGGAAGATGGATCGGCCATCGACTGGAAACAGCATCGCTTCATCGATACTTTCGATGGAGCTCGTGTTTTGAGTGTGGATGAATGCGAAGCTCGGCTTGAAGAATGGACCCGTGGCGTTTTGGTTTTTGGACCGGAAGCCTTGAAGGTGGCTCATCCTCAAGACATCGTTTCGCGCATGCTTCGCAACTTGAAAGCTATCTTTTCTGAGAAAGAAGATTTGGCTCGTTTGTATTGGGTTCTTACAGCTCTCATCGAGTTGAGTCCTTCAGAACGCATCGAATCCCTTAAGGAGCGAGGTCTTCTTATGGGACGAATGGGGCGCTACACACAGGCCACCTGTGATTTAAGAAATTACATTCGTTCCTGCGAAGACCCTCAAAGAGTGGCTCATGCCGAGCGTTTGCTGAATTTTTTCGAAGGTCGCCGAGAGTTCACAAACTAGTTTTCCCTCTCAAAAGCCTAAATAAACCTTAATAACGCCATGCGCAATACTCCTCTGGTTGACTCATGCCCCAGAAATTACCAAAAGGGATTCTGAGGTGGGACTTATGCGAGGGACACAATACATCCTTTCATTGATTTTTCTGGGAGCTATGGCCTTTGGGTCGGCACCGCTTGGCGCAACAACTACTAGCGCTACAACTCAGAAGGATCTTCCAATTTGCTACATTCCGGGAGCAGGTGGCGGAAGCACTGATGCTTTCAGCAAGTTTCCTCAAGAGCTTGAAAAACGCGGCATTCGCTTTTTAACTTTTGATATTGGAAACGTTGGAACCGTGGTTGAACGCGCTGTTAAGCTGGCTCTTCTCATGGAGCGCGAGCTTGATAAGAACCCTAAGTTCACATGTCACTTCTTCGCTTATTCCATGGGCGGTCCAGTTTCCCGTTACTTCTACAGTCACTTGGAATTGGCTCTTAAAACAGGAGTCAAAGTCGATGCTCGTTCCGTTATGGTGAGTCTTTCAACTTTCTCCAGTCCACACAGAGGAACACCCTTGGCCGACTGGTTGAATCGCTATGCTCCTCGTTATGCAGCGGGGATGGATGATTTGTCTGAAGAGCGAATGAAGGCTTACAACGACCCCGCATTCCCTGAAACTTATTCTCCCGTACCTACAACGATTCCTGTATTTTCGTTTCTTACTTTCTTGGACAACGCTGATCAGACCAAAGATTTTTTGGGCAAGTTCGGATTCAAGGTGATCTGGCAAACTTATGCCAATCGAGGTCTTGATCCTCACAATGACGGAATCATCCCTTTTATTTCACAAGCTGTCGGGAAAGTAGCCATGACTGTCAAAGCTCCTCACGGTTTTTTCTCAAATGATTTGGGATTGCGCCCTTGGGCTCCTGATGTGTTTGAGGCTCAGTACCATTCTTTAAACGGGTCTTTGGACACACTTGTTAAGAATGGCAAACTCGAGGCTTTGATTGCGAGTCCCAGAATCAATACAGATGATTTGGGTCTTGATAACCTTCAGTTGATTTATTGATTCTTTATAAAGTTATTCTCTATCAGAAATGGTAGTGGAAAGACGCTTTGGCGTAGAGGCCTGAAAGGCTTTTACGCCGAATGTCGAATGTCGAAGCATCGAAGTCTTGCTGCTGAAGAAACATCATTCGGTAGCCAAGCAAAATTCCAATATTCGTATCATCCAACCAAGCCAGACTCACGCCCGTTGCGGCATGGGCTATCACGCTCATTGCGGAATCTTTGATCTCCGCTTGAGCTAGGTTGGTCGATTGCAAAAGCATGTTGAAAATAGCAACGCCAAATCCACCTTCGACAACGGGAGCCCAGAATTTTTTGGGCCACTCGTAGCGAGCAATTCCTTCGATAGGGAAGAGACGCATTTTAGCGGTACGGTATTCTGTTGTTGAGGAACCTGATTCGAGGCGTGATTCGTAAAATTCGTATGAGGTGGCGAGGCCTAGATTGAGATTGGTACTGAGTTTGTAGGCAAGCTCGATTCCGAAGGCTCCAGAAATTTGATAACGGAAATCTTCAACGGAGGAACCCGATACGGCTTGGAAAGGGCGTGAGCTAGGAACGACTGAGTAAAGCTGAAGACCGAATGAGAGACGATCTTTGATTTTGAGAACGTCGAGGTCTTCGACGTCTTCTTCGCTCACCATGAAACGAGGTTTTTCTTGAGCCTGTACACTTGTTGCGAAACTAGCGAGTAGCGAGAGGGCGAAGAATGTGGAAGTCCAGCTCTTCAATTTCATAGCCCTATTATGCTAAGTGCTGTCAATTTTGTCGACAGCCCAACTGCCAGAATTCAGGCTCCTCCACCTTATTAAGGGGTTGGCCCAAGCCTTGCTCTATAGGGGGCTAGAGGAATCATCATGAATCGCGTGGTAAGAGTCCAAAATTTGAAATTAGCCCTCGTGGCCGATTCTGGTCTGAATGTAGGTAACATATTCCCCCTTCAAGAGGGTCGGCAAGTGATTGGTCGCCGTATCGATGCCAGCATTCCTATTGATGACACAAAGGTTTCCCGAGATCATGCATTGGTTGATTTCCGAAATGGCTTTTTCTACCTCGTTGATTTGGGGTCGACTAATGGAACTTATATTAACGGACGCAGAGTTCAGAATGCGAGTCGTCTCAATTTGGGCGATCATTTGCGTATTGGGAACTCAGTTTTTAAAGTGGACTTGATTCGTAAAGTTCAAGAAAAAGCTTCTCGTCAGTGGCACGAGTCGACAAATGTAGAATTGCTTGAAGAGTTGAGTGGCGAGTTGAATGTGTTCAAACCCTCTATCCCTTCGTGCTCTCAAGAAACAGTGATGCACTCCGAAGCTCATCCTTATGTCCGTTCCGAAGTTAAATCGGATGACGGAGAGGCAAGTCCTTCTAAACTGAAAAAGGTGTTGAGCGCATCGTTCCCTCGATGGCTGTATCTTACGGATCAAGATGAAAGAGCTTCGCTCAGTAAAAAACAAGGGCTCTTGTTGATGCTCTTAGTCTGCTCTTTATTGATTTTGTCGGCGATTTTCGCCAACTTTGGCGGCGCCCGCTCTCTTTGATCGCGAACGCTGAAACTCTTGTACATATTTATCATGGGTTTTGTAATCTTTTGAAAAGATATGCGTTCCATCATTCTTAGAAACAAAGAAAAGATATTCCGTTGAGGCAGGATTCACCACGGCACGAATAGCCGTTTCCCCCGGATTGGCGATGGGAGTGGGGGGCAGTCCTGTCATTTTGTAAGTGTTGTAAGCTGTCTTCTCAAGCAGGTTGGCTCGAGTTAAGTTGCCGTTGAAGGTGGGAAGCAATCCATAAATTGTTGTAGGGTCGGCTTGAAGTCGCATGCCTTTGCGAAGGCGGTTCCAGTAGACCGATGCGATGATGGGTTGCTCGGCCACATCTCCACTCTCTTTTTCAACAATGCTAGCGAGAGTTAAAAGTTTGTAACGGCCTTCAGGGGTGGAGCCCCAAGGGTGCTCGCTCAAAATACCTTCCACACGGCTCGTAAAAAGATCAAGCATGTGATCGATCAGAGATTCGGCGGATTGATATTTGAAGTAGGTGTAGGTTTCGGGGAAAAGAAAGCCTTCAAGAGTTCTGCGGATTTTAGGATTCTCAAACTTAGGAACTCCCATGCGGTCTAAGCGTTTCGGGTCTTGAATCCAAGAAAGATAAGTGGCTTGATCGACTTGAAACGTTGAGTTGGCAAATTCTCTGTAAATATCCCAAATGTTGGTTCCTTCACGAACTACGATTCGACGACTCTTGGGCAGTCCATAGATCAGATCATTCAAAATTTTATGTGCGGAGTCTCCGGTGTTTAATGTGTATTCGCCGGGGCGCAATCTTTTTGAGGCGCCCGTGAGCACATTCCAAACTTTCATTTGGAGTTTTGGAATGTGGACGCCTTGCTTTTCGAGTTCTGGCAAAAGGCCCGAAAGATTTGATCCAGGAGTAATATCAAAAACGATTTCTTTGGATTGGGAGCTCGCTGGCTTGAGTAAAAAATCCCATGAAAAATAGGCAAGCCCTGCGCTGCCTAAAGCTAAAATTAGAAATACAAATCCGAGAAACTTTTTCATTTAGTTTTTCCTTTGAAATGTTTTTGCGAGACGTTCTTGTTCGTGAAAATAACTTTCAATAAGAAGTGCTGCAGCTGCCGAATCATCGTTGGCGGCGTGTCTCGATTCCCATGATGTAAGAGTCTCAGGGACGAGCACAACTTTCAAGCCCGAGAGCTCTGTAATCTTGTCTGCTAAACGTGCGGCGCATTGACTCGCATGGGTCTCTTTACCTTCGAGTGAGAGGGGTTGTCCTAAAAAAATAATAGAAGGCTCATAGAGTGAGAGAAGAGCGCTGAGATCGGATTTGTCGTCCTTGGAAAAGCTCCAGATTTGCCCTGCGGGTTTACGCTTCCAGAGTTCTCGAGGGGTGATGGCGATGCCCTGGGAATCCCCCGTGGCAACGCCAATTTTTTTTAAACCCCAATCAAGAGCGAGAATTGTGCCAGAAAACTGAGTCATTAAAGTCCAAATATTTTAAAAGCTCCGATTCGATTGAGGTCGTTGAGGAAAACCACAACGATGAGTCCCATCAATACGAAGAATCCTGCTGTTGTCCAAATTTCGACTACTTTTATACTCAAAGGTTTGCGACGAACGGCTTCAATTGCAAAGAGAACAAGATGTCCTCCATCCAATACGGGAATGGGTAGCAAATTGAGAATGAAGAGGTTGAGAGAAATGAAAGCCATCATTTTCAAGAAAGCTTGCCAGCCTTGTTTAACACTTTCGCCAGCAATTTTTCCGATAAGAATAGGTCCGCCCAAAGTTTTAGGAGAAATTTCTCCAGTCGCCAAATAGTAAAACGACACCAGCATGGAGACGCTAAGGTCGACTGTTTTGTTCCAGCCCAAAGACGCCGCATCAAAGAAACCGTTGGCTACAACGGGATAAAACACTGGGCTTGCAGGCAAGGCCAAGAAAGCCGCACCAATTTGAAATTGTTCTTTTTCTGCTTCAGTGAAGGGATCTTTGGTAGAAACTTTCTCAGGTTTTACAGAAGCATTGAGTGTTTCTGTTCCACGACGCCAAGAAATAATGATCTCAGTTTTACTGTGAGCTAATTCTTGAAGGCGGTCCTTGAACCACTGAAAGCTTTTAACGGGAGCATTGTTTAAGGTGAGAATCTCATCACCTTTTTGTAGTCCAAGTTGTGCAGCCGGTGTGCCTTCTTTTACGTCAAGAACTACGAGTTCAGAGGCGACGATACCAGCAGCTAAGAGAGATGCGGGCATGCGGTCTTGAGGACGAGTCCAAGCCAAAGTGTAAGTGTTGGGTCCTGATGCGTCCTCGTTAGAAAGTTCTTCATCGGGAGAATCAGCTTTGGCATCGTCGAGACGGGTGAGCTGACCTTTGAATACAATTTGCCCTTCGTTGCTGTTGGCTGCTTTTTGCGCGTAGTGTGCCCAAAGACGCTCAAATTCTGCAAAGCTACGAACGGGATGTGATTCAGAGAAAGACCCTACTTCGAGATCAACGCTTTCAACCCAAAAGGCCTCGGGAACCTGACGAGCTGCAGCCCACGATCCAGAGTAGATGTGGAGAAGGGGGGCGCGAGCGGTGCGCTCGATGCCTTCGATGGTGCCTTGGTCTTTCATCACACCCAATGTGCTGTCACGCATTCTGCCCATAATGGGGGTGACCGTCACCGAGAGGTTTTGTTTTTCAGTTGAACTCCAAGGCTCAGTTCTTTCGATTTCGAGAACGATGGGCTTGTTGACGTTCTTATTGATGGTCGATTCCAAACCTTGTTGGTCTCTGACCAAAATGTTTTTACCCTCTTGGGTTTGGATATTTTTCACCCAATCTCCACTACGGAGACCTGCTTGAGCAGCGGGAGTGCCTTCAAGGACGCGATTAATGACCGGCGCAGCGCTGGGGGCGCCGAATGTGTAGAGCACAAAGAAGATGAGAACTGTAAGGGCCGCATTGAACAAAGGACCTGCCAACACAACGAGTGTGCGTTGGAAAAGAGTTTTGTGGCGGAAGGAACGCGATTCAAGTTCTTTGGGCACATCTTCACGAGGATCTTGTCCTGTGAGTTTCACATAACCACCCAAAGGGATCAGGCTGAGTGCATATTCAGTTTCACCTTTAGTGAACTTGATAAACTTGTGGCCCATTCCGATTGAAAAAGTTTCAACTCGAACTCCAACAGCTTTTGCGAGCATGAAGTGACCCAACTCGTGAATAAAAATAAGAACGCCTAAGAGAACAACAAATCCAAGGATATAAGCCATCTCTTTAATTTATTTCACCTATGAGAAAAATACCACTCGATCTTAGATCCTTGAGAAACGGCGAAATGACACAAGGCCAGTGTGCGTCAAAGTCTACTAGGCGGGTTCAGGCGAAAAGAGTTTAAAAAATGAGACCCAAAAGCCGCTCGAGGCCCCGCGAACCGCGTCTTTTGGGTCTCATTTTTTAAACTCTTTTCGCCTGAAACGGCATTGTTGGGCGTTGAATCATGGAAACATTGAAATCATTGATCCCAGAGAGTGATGGTTTTAAGTGGGGGTGCGGATTTCTCTCCAGAAATTGGGGGGTGAAGAGTTTCTAAACGAACGGCCAAAAGCCGCTCGAGGCCCCGCGAACCGCGTCTTTTGGCCGTTCGTTTAGAAACTCTTCACCCCCAAAGCAATACAGATGGTTTTCAAAGAAGCTAAAATAGGAAATAGATTACTGGGAAGACGAAGACGAAGGCGTCGACTCGGTCGAGTAGGCCGCCGTGGCCTGGGAGTAGGGTGCCTGAATCTTTTGCGCCCGCTAGTCTTTTGATGAGACTTTCTAAGAGATCGCCCTGAATTGCGAGGGGTGCTGCAATAAGACCCACGAGGATAGGGTAGGACCAAGGTGTTCTGGAAGATAGGAGTAAGAAGATTCCGTGGACTAAAAAGGCTCCGATGAAGGAGCCCAGCACTGCAAAATAAGCGCCTTCGACGGTTTTGCCTGGAGAGAGTGAGGGCCAGAGCTTGCGTTTGCCCCAGCGTTTTCCGCCGAAATATGCAGCCGTGTCAGCGAAAGCTACTGATGCGATCGCCATAAAAAGTAATTCTTGTCCGAAGGTTTTGCGAACGATGGGACCCACAAAACCGAAAAGCATAAAGGCATATAGAGTTCCAAAGCTAAAAGTCTTGATGAGTTTCCAAGCGTCTTCGGGAGTTTCTTCGGAAACACCTTTAACTCCCCATGCGAGCAAAATGCGGTCCGCGGCTAAGAGGGTAAATGCGCTTAAAGGCGCGAGCCAAACCCAAAAAAGTGTTGCGGGTCCGAGCACATAAGCGTGGCTAAAAGAAAACATCACCCAAGCATAGCCCCAGAGGTAAAAGGAGGATTTATTTTTAATCTCAGTCAACCGGGCGTATTCGCGCCAAGATAAAAGACCTCCTGCTAATGAAAGTAGGAAGACCCAGTTGGGTCCAAAAAAGGCGATAAAAGCAGTGACAACAGAAGCGGTGATCAATCCGTAAGTCCAACGCACGCGCAATTCGTTAGTCATTATAGTGAATCTTTCTTGAGAAGCATTTCGTCGGTCATGCCGAATCGGCGTTTTCTCTGGGAAAAGGCGGTGCAAGCTTCTTTGAGGTGCTCGGGAGTGAAGTCCGGCCACGCCACATCGGAAATATAAATTTCAGAATAGGCAGATTGCCAGAGAAGAAAATTAGAAAGACGGTATTCACCACTGGTGCGGATCATAAGGTCAGGATCAGGCATGCCACAGGTGTAGAGACGATTCGAAATAGCTTCTTCGGTGATGTCAGTCAGTGCGCAGCGGCTTTCTTGCACGTCGAGAGCTAGGCTTTGCATCGCTCTGACAAGTTCGGCGCGCCCACCGTAACTGATACAAAAATTAAGCACCATGCCCGTGTTTTGGGCGGTGACTTCCATGGTTTCTTCGAGGATTGAACGCACTTCAACGGGAATGCGTTCGATTTGTCCGAGGGCATTCAACTTGATGTTGTTGTCGATAAGTTCTTGGCGTTCCTTCAGGAGATAATCGCGAAGGAGTTCCATCAGCGTTGCGATTTCGCCTGCAGGACGTTTCCAGTTCTCAGTCGAAAAAGCATAAAGCGTGAGGTATTTAATGCCGAGTTTGTCAGCAGCTCTAATGATCTCTTTAACTCGGCCGGTGCCATGCACGTGTCCAATGCTTCGGTGCCAGCCATTGGCCTTAGCCCAGCGGCCGTTGCCATCCATAATGATAGCGACGTGTCGAGGGAGTTTGGCTTGAGCCATATCGGTAGAGTCGAGTGCAAGGACGTTGCCTTCATTTGAAGCACTCGAGAGAGGTTTAGAGAAAGGCATCAAAGGGTCATCACATCCTTGATTTTTGCTTCAACGAGTTTGTCGATATCAGTCACGAATTGGTCGGTGAGCTTCTGAACTTGCTCTTGAAGTTTTTTCGAATCGTCTTCGGATAAAGTTTTTTCTTTTTCTAGAACTTTCACTTCATCGTTAACGTCGCGACGAATATTACGAACAGCTACTTTGCTATCCTCACCGTATTTTTTTACAGTCTTTGCGATGTCTTTACGACGGTCTTCGGTGAGAGTGGGCACGTTCAGGCGAATGATCTTTCCATCAACGTTGGGATTGAGTCCAATGTTGGCGGCAATGATAGCTTTTTCAATTAGAGGAATTGCGGACTGGTCCCAGCTCGCAATTTGGATTGTTTTAGGGTCAGGAATAGAGATTTGAGCCATCTGGCTTAAGGGAGTAGGAACACCGTAGTAGTCGACTTTGAGGTTGTCCACCAATGCAGGGCTGGCTCGGCCTGTGCGAACACGGGTGAGTTCGGCCTTGAGGCTGATGAGGGCTTTTTCCATTTTGGGTTTTGTTTCTGCGTTGATGTCCATGTTCACTCCTTAATTCTGAGTTGAATATATCTTTCGTTTTTGTGGTCTGCTTATTTGGTCATCGACTCAGGACTGCACACCTTTGTGCCCACTTTTTCACCAGAAATAAGTCTCAACAGAGCGCCTGCTTCGTTGAGATTCATCACAACGATGGGAAGTGAATTGTCCATGCAAAGACTTGTGGCTGTGCTGTCCATTACGCCAAGACCTTTGTTGAGCACGTCGATGTAGCTCAAATGGTCGTACTTTTTGGCATCTTTAAACTTAAGAGGGTCTTTGTCATAAACACCATCCACTTTAGTGGCTTTGATGAGTATGTCGGCCTCGATTTCCATAGCGCGCAAAGCTGCAGCTGTGTCTGTCGAGAAGTAGGGATTGCCTGTGCCGCTCGCAAAAATAACCACTCGGTTTTTTTCGAGGTGACGAATGGCGCGACGACGAATATAGGGTTCAACAACTTGTTCCATGCGAATGGCGCTTTGAACACGTGTATCGATCCCGTGTCGCTCCAAAGAATCTTGAAGGGCAAGGGCGTTGATGGTTGTGGCCAACATTCCCATGTGATCGCCCGTTGTGCGATCGATGCCACTTTTTAATCCTTGGACGCCGCGGAAGATGTTTCCACCCCCCACGACAATCGCTACGTCGGCTTTCGCCTTTTTGAGGGACTCGATTTCGTTAGCAATGAAATGAAGAACGTTGGCGTCTAAACCAAACTCTCGGGTGCCAGCTAAGGCTTCTCCCGAAAGTTTAATTAGAATGCGCTTATGTACGAGTTCTTCAGCCATGGAGAATTAAGCTCCGCTCACTTGTGCAGCCACTTCAGCTGCGAAATCGTTGACTTTCTTTTCGATACCTTCGCCAAGCTCAAAACGAGAGAAGCGAACGATAGAAATTTTGTCTCCGAAATCTTTAGAAGCGGTTGCCAAAAGAGCAGTGATTTTAACACCAGGATCTTTGACGAAACCTTGATCGAGGAAACAAGTTTCCTCGTAGTACTTACGAACTTTTCCTTCAGCAATCTTTTCAAGGAAGTCTTCTTTTTTTCCTGCTTGGCGAGCTTGCTCTTTAGCGATGTTCACTTCTGTTAGAAGCACATCAGCGGGGACTTCGCTTGAAGTGAGGTAAATAGGCTTTTGAGCAGCTACGTGAAGGCAGAGATCGCGAGCCAAAGCTTGGAACGCGTCTTTTTTAGTGGTTGCTGCAGACTCACACCCGAGTTCAACAAGAACACCAATTTGTCCACCTGCGTGGATGTAGCATCCAACGGTTCCAGTTCCTTGAACTTGGAAACGGCTGAAGCGACGGATTTGGATGTTCTCACCAATCTTCGCAATAAGGTGAGTCACTGTGTCTTTAACAGTGTTGCCTTTGTTCTTAGAGAAAGACTGAGTCTGAAGCCCGTCCAATTCCTTGGGAGCTTCAGTGAGGATGTGATCAGCGATGTCTTTGGTGAAGTTCACGAAGTCATCGGTTTTAGCAACGAAGTCAGTTTCACTGTTCACTTCAACAACAACAGCAGTGTTGCCATCAGCGGAAACAGCAGAAGACACGAGACCTTCAGCAGCAATACGACCTGCTTTTTTTGCAGCAGCAGCAAGACCCTTGGTACGAAGAGCTTCGACAGCTTTTTCGATATCACCTTGAGTTTCGGTGAGGGCTTTTTTGCAGTCCATCATTCCTGCGCCGGTTTTTTTACGGAGTTCATTTACAGCAGATGCAGTGATTTGGCTCATCAGTATTTTCCTTTCAAATCTCTCTTAGTTTGCGTCTTTTTTGATAGAACGACGAACTTCAACGTTTACAGTACGACCGTCACGGTCAGTAGTTGTAGATTTACCTACAGTGAGTTCAGCAGCAGCCACTTCATCAGCGGCGGGAGTCGCAGCTTCAGCAGATGCGTCTACGCGCTTGTCTGTGCTAGCACGAGCGCGCTCTTCGAATACTTTAGCTCCGTCGAGGTAAGCGTCAGCAACAGCTTGTGAGAAGAGTTTGATCGATTTCACAGCGTCGTCGTTTCCGGGGATGATGTAGTTGATGGGGTCGGGATCGCAGTTTGTGTCTGTGATTGCGATAATTGGAATGCCAATGCAAGCCGCTTCAGCAACAGCGATGTGTTCTTTGGAGGGGTCAACTACGAAGAGAGCGCCAGGCTTGTCTTTAAGGTTACGAACTCCGCCCAAGTTGCGGATGAGGCGATCGTATTCTTTTTCCATAGCAGCGCGTTCTTTTTTAGGCATGTCATCAACAAGGCCTGTGTCTTTTTTCTGTTGGATTTTTTCCAAAGAAGCCAAGCAAGATTGCATGGTTTGAAAGTTGGTGATGGTTCCACCCAACCAACGGTTAACAACGTAAGGGCAACCTGCACGTTCAGCTTCAGTGCGGATAACTTCTTGTGCTTGGGGTTTAGTTCCTACGAAAAGAACTTTTTTTCCAGAAGCGCCAAGAGCTGTGATGAAAGTCAAAGCGTCTTTCGCAAGACCAACAGTTTTTTGGAGGTCGATGATGTAGATCCCGTTACGAGAACCGAAGATATACGGTTTCATTTTTGGGTTCCAACGGCTGGTCTGGTGACCAAAGTGAACTCCAGCTTCGAGTAGGTCTTTCATGGTTACAGATGCGGGCATAATAATATCCTCCTGAATCTCGGTTGAGCCTCCGCTGGATTCTCAGTTGTCGCTAATGCCTTTTGGGGCGGACAACCGACCGGATTCTTTTCATGATTCCAGCGTGTGTATTTTGCCGACGGCTTATGCCGCCAGACAGTGCGATGACCCTATATGAATCGAGTGACGAGGCAAGCCTAAAAACGTGGAATTTTGAGTCGTTAGCTAAGGTCGACGGATGGCGGAAGCATGGACTTCGTTTTTGGCTTGAGCCCTGTGCTGTGATTGTTTATGGACCAAGGCATGAAGATAAAGCTTTTAACTCCAGTCACCCTCATTTTGGCTCTTTCACTTAGCGGACTTAGCGCTTGTAAGGCCTTGGATGATCTTCGCAAGGACGTTGACAACACCGCTCAAGAAAACCCAACTCCCAAAGCTCCTAAAACTCCAGTTTTTGGAATCGTGGTTCGTAGCATCAAGTCTGCCCGTCTTTTGGGTGACAATGTTCAATTGCCTGACGAGTGGCAAGTAGATGAAATTCTTCAGACTATGCACTATTGCTCAAGCCCTAAAGCAGGTCTGGACATCAACAAGCTTTTCACAACAGTTTATGTGCCTTCTCTTAAAACTTGGAGAGGTCTCGTGATGAAGCTTGAGACGCGCAACCTAGAGTGGAACTACTCCGCAGCAGACAAAACCTTCATGGGTGCCGGAACTTTCTCTTGGACCTCCGAACTCAAGCTTTATGACACTGAGGATAAAACCTTTTGGATGGATGATCTTGAAGAAGAGCTTTCTTTTGAATTGCCCAAGGATGAAATCGGGACTCGTAGCTTAGTTCGTTACCACCAAGACATGGGACGTGGATTTGCTTTGGCAATTGACGTTCAGGCTGAATTGGCCATCGACGGTGAAGATACTTTGTCTGAGATTTGCCCTCCTCAAGAACGCGAATAATATGAAAATGTGAGCGATTCTGACGACGAATCTGTAAAAGCATCTGTTAATGCTTCTACTAAGCCCAAAGAGCGAGAAGAGAGAATAAACTCTCTTCTCGACGCTTGCCCTACTTCCCCTGGCGTTTACCTGATGAAGAACGATCAGGGGCATATTATCTATGTGGGTAAGGCCAAGAATCTTCGCAATCGGGTGAAGAGTTACTTCCAAAACTTGGCCCAAGCTTCAGCCAAAACCCAGCACCTTGTTTCTCATATTGACGACATAGAATTCTTCCGTGCGGGGACTGAGATAGAAGCACTTTTACTTGAAAATACACTTATTAAGAAGCACAAGCCAAAGTACAACATTAGCTTAAAAGATGATAAAACTTATCCTTATATCCGATTGGATGTCGGCCATGAGTATCCGCGTCCCTACATTGCTCGAAAACAGATCAAGGGCGATTCTTCGGAGTTCTTTGGACCTTTCCCTCACTCGGGTGCTGTGGGTGAAATCATGCGTGTCGCTGCCAAAGTCTTTAAAATTAGGGATTGTCGCGACAACGAGTTTCGCAATCGATCGCGCCCTTGTTTGAGTTATGAGATTGGCCAATGCACGGCTCCTTGTGTGGGACTTGTTTCTAAAGATGAGTATGCCGCTCAGATTGAAGAATTTCGCCTCTTTTTGAAGGGGCAGAATTTGCAGCTCGAGACTCGCTGGTCTGAGGAGATGGAAAAGGCTGCTGAGGCGATGGAATATGAAAAGGCCGCCGAGTGGCGTGACCGCATCGAAATCATGAACGAGGTTCTTGGCGAAAAACAACGAATGGTGAACACCGACGACTTGGGTGACCGCGACGTGTGGGCGCTTTGGCCTGAGCCCTTTTTGTCCAATTCTCGAGTTGAGGGGCAAGAGGCCTGGAACGAGGGCGAAAGCTTGGATGTGATGGTGCTTCAGTTCCGTTACGGGAAACTTGTGGGTCGAATGCATTGGACTGGCGATCTATCGGAGATGGTCGAGTCTGATGACATTTTGGCTTCAGTGCTCTTGCAGCATTATCAGAAAAATCCGAGTCCCGAACAAATTGTGATTCCTCCCAATTCGCTGTCCCTCTCTAGCCATGAACTGGCTCTTGCTTTGGGAGATTTGACTGTTCCTAGAGAAGGGGGCGAGGCTCAAGCTTCTGTCAGTATTCACAAAGCAGATGAGCGTGAAGATTGGTGGGCGAGTTTTGAGTTGGCCAAGGAAAACGTGAAAGGCTGGCATGAAGAGCAAAGAAGTTTGCGACTAAAACAGCAAGACTCTTTGCTAAAGCTTCAGAAATTGATTGCATTGCCTAAGCTACCCCGTTGGATGGAGTGTATTGATATTTCCAACTTTCAAGGCGCCGCGAATGTGGCAAGCTGTGTGGTGTTTGTGAACGGTAAGCCCTCTAAGGAAAACTATCGGCATTACAAAATCAAAAGTTTTGATGGGCAGAATGATTTTGCGAGTATGAAAGAATTGGTTTCTCGTCGTTATGGAAAGCCCGACTCGAGAATGCCTGATCTTCTTGTGGTGGATGGAGGGAAGGGGCAGTTGGCTTCGGTGCTGCAAATTGCGGAGGCTCTAGAGTTGGACTTTCCTATCATCTCATTAGCTAAGGCGCGTACTGAATCTAATTTCTCTTCGGAAGAAATTGAATCTTCAGAGGAACGAATTTTTTTGCCGAATCAAAAGAACCATAAAAAAATTCGTGATGCGGGCGTTCTGAAATTGCTCACCCATATTCGAGATGAAGCTCACCGATTTGCGATTGAGTTTCACCGCAAACAGCTCCGTAAGGGGCTTATGGCCTCAGGAATAGAAGAAGACGATTGAAACTTGCTCCTGGTTTACCTGAGGTGAATGAGAATTTATCCAATACGGGGATAGTCATCGCTTGAGATACTCACCACTTAGTCCTCGATGTGACACTCGCATCCAATCTTAACGTCAACACCTCATAAGAGGTCTCCGAATTAAGATCTATGATTCTTAAAAACATAAAATACTTTGCGGCCTTTGCTCTCACTTATTCTTGTCTTTCGGGAGCGATGGGGCCGAACCCACCTAAAGAGGAAAATCCTCCACCTTCGGGTCCTAAGGTTAAAAGTGTGCAACTCGTAGACACGCAAAGTTCGAAAGTGTTGGTGACAATGTCATCGAGCCTTGTTGTGCCGATTAGTCTTGCTCACTCCAAACTTCCCTACAATGTTCGGGTCGATTTGAGTGAAGAAATGGGAGGATCTCTTTGGATGCGCTGGGACTCGCTTCCAGCTGTGATTGATAATAAATCGCATTACTGGGTCTTTCCTAAAACCGAAGATGCAAAATCAAATCTGACTGATGGGACTCATAATCTTGAAGTGAAAGTTTATGAGCGGCCTGATGCTTTAGGCGCGGTGCTCGATTCTCAGAATTACTTGTTCCTCGTGAGACATGCTAAGGACGAAACTCCCGCTCCAGAGCCCGATCCCAAGCCTGATCCTACACCCGTGCCTCCTCCCGTTGAAGATTGTAGAGGTTCTTATCCATTTAGCGCGGAATCTCTCTTGAGCGAGCGAGTGGGCTTCGGAGCACAAACAAAAGGTGGCGATCCGAATAAAATTTATCGAGTTAAGAACCTAAATGACTCAGGCAGTGGTTCTCTTCGTAACGCTTTGGAAAGTTCGGATGCTTATTGGATTGTATTCGATGTGAACGGAACGATTCAAATGAAGAGCCAAGTGAAACTTAAATCAAACAAAACGGTAGATGGAAGGGGGCGCGACATCACTATTGATGGCGGCGAACTCTATATCAAACACACTAAAAACATTATTTTGTCGGATATTAAAGTTACTTTTCCCAATGGCTACCGAAAGGCTGAAACCATTCAAGATCTCATCTCGGTTCGCGGAGACGGTACAAATGATCCCAAGGACTACACAAGCCGTGACCTTTGGTTCCATCATCTAGAACTCACTCAAGGCAACGATGGGGCCATTGATTTGCGTGGAGCCACAGGGGTGACGGTGTCTTGGTCCTATATCCATCATCATGAAAAAGCTTTTTTATTCGGTAAAAATTCAGCCAGCCAACCAGCGCCAGGAATGCGTGTGACGCTTCATCATAATTTCTTGGAATGGGTTTCTCGCAGGGGACCGAAGATGGGGTTCGGGTTGTTAGACTTTTTTAACAATTACCATAAGAACTTCGTTGAATATGGAATCGTAAGCCACGATGGTGCGCAAACACTCAGCCAAAACAATATCTTTGAAGCACGCCCCGGCACCTATTGCGTGGGTGGATGTCCTGACCCCAACACACCCGATGGGAAATCGAATTGGGATGTGTCTAAGAAGGCTATTGCACTTCGTGAAAATGAAGGTGGCGAGACTGATGGCTATGTGAAAAGTGTGGGGGATGTGTTGATCAACGATGCTACCATCGCAGAGAACAAGCCTGAAAAAGTGTTCAATCGCTCAAGCTATTATTCTGCGAAAGTAGATCCAGCGAATGAGACGTTGAAAAACACTCTCATGCAACAGACAGGACCTCGTCGCGATTACTGTAAATGAGTAGACTGTAAAGCTAAGTAAGGATGCTTTGAATGATCTCAATGTAGCTTCGAAGCGTCCACAAAAGCACAAGCGAAAGAGCTGTTCCGTAGAAGGCCACTTTCAACATGCGGGGCTTGTAGAAGAGTTCGAGAGATTGCGCTTTGATGCGGGGCGGCTTAGAGCCTGAGAAACGCATCACTTCAATCGTGTTGCGTTGTGTCTTATAGCGACGAGTTCTGGAGCGAGCTCGAAAAATATTCCAAAGTGAACGGATCATAAACTCAAGTTTACTTGAAATTTCAGCTAATTGAAGCGGAGTATAAAAAAATATCCAATAGATCCAATAGAGGGATCAATAGTTGTAAGTCAAGCTTCCAAGGATGGTAAGAAAGCCACCACTTCGTTCAAGCGGAGCTGCTGTTGATCCCGTAGTGGTGGGATCTCCAAACTGCAACTGGGCATCGGGCCAGAACATGAAATGGTAACGAACGTCGAAGCCCAACAGCATGCGGTTTTTGTAAACGTCGAATTCGACGCCACCGCCCACGTTGAATCCAATGGCGTTGGAGTTGTTGATGGCGCCTTCGCCGTAACGATCTTGAATATCGGTTGAGACGCTACCATCGGGCAGGTTGGGGGTGCCCACAACACGCTCAGAACGAAACATCAGCTCACCGCCGAGGGCGAGATAAGGGTTCATGGTTGAAAAGCCACGAGGTAGCTGAGACTGGTCAAAACCATAGCGGAAGCCTACGTGAAAAGGGATGATGTTGGTATTGAGTGTGAGATTGACTGCGGAAGCGTTGGTGTTGCGCTCGTCATAGACGCCTTGGGATTTGCCATAAGCAGCTTGCATTTCGAGACCCCAAACCTTGTCGAAATAAAACACGAAACGCATACCGATCAGGAAGCCCGCAGAGTTGGCTTTGCCTAAATCTCCTGTGAAAATACCTGTTCCTACAAGAATCGAGTTTTGAAAGAAACGCCCAAAGAGTTCGTTCGCCTCTTGATCGAGCAACACAGGATCAGCGGCAAAATCTGAGAAGTCGCTGTAATCTTGGGCTTCAGTCTCTAAGGAAAAAAGGCTGATTCCCCCAAGTAAAACTAGAGAAAGAGTGCGGGATAAGATGGGTGATAAATCTCGTTGCATTTTATTCTACCTTCAAACAATTCATTAAAAATAATAGTGGAGTCCAAAAGCGACTCGGCTCTCGATGCGAGTTCCGCCGCCGCTCACAAGAGCAAAGCCACCGCTGAAATTAAGCCCGAAATTGGGAAGACCGTTGAGAAAGATTTCAGAACCAGCGCCTGATTCGAGGGTGTAGCCTGAAGAGTTTCTCCCAGCCGCTTCACGGGAATTGAGAGAGGCTCCCAAATAAAAATAGAAGTCTTGGTTTTCTTCGATGAAAAGATTGCGGTGAAAACGTCCGCCGAGGTCGAAGCGGTTGTTGCCACTTTGGTTGGAAAAGCCCGTGTGAGCTTCAAGGACTGTGGTTTGAGAGCTCTTCCATGCGATGGAGATTTGAGGGGTTAGATTGGGTCCGATATGGCTCACCCCGAAGCCAAAACGTCCTTCTTGAGGCTTGGCCTCAAGTTGAGGGCTAAAACTCAATAGAATTCCAGCCAGAAGGAGCAAAAAAAGAATTGAAGGACCGCCTCGTCGAGCTGCAAACTGCATGCTTCCATGCTACCCTCGAAACCCATGATTGACCAAGCGGACCCAGTTAAAACAGAACAAACTATTAAAGCTCTTAAACTTTTCAGTATCGCCGTGGTGGTGATTGCTGCCCTTTGGGGAGTTTGGGGTATTTTTCAAAAACAAAAAGAGGTAGCTACTGAAAAGGCATTTTCCGCTTTGGCTCAGGCAGATCTGATCGAAATGAAGGCCGTTCGTTCGGCAAAGGTTTTGTCTCAGGATCCTATCGAAGTTCTTCGTGAAGAAGCTGATGCCAGTGTCCGTGAAGAATATTTGAGTTCTCTTAAAAAAGTGGTGACTGATTTTCCAAACACTTCCGCAGCTCATCTTGCTGCGCTGCGTTTGGGTCGTTGGCATTTCGACTCTAATGAATTGGATGCCGCAAAAGCGACTTATCTCGAGTTGGCTAATTCTGGCAATTCTGATTCCGTTCTCTACAAGGCGATGGCCATCGAAGCCTTGAGTGTTGTTTACGAAAAACAAGGAAATACAAAAGAAGCTTTGGTCCTTTTGGAAAAAGCTCTTTCTAATAAATCCATTCCTCTTCGTCCTTTGCTGTTGCTTAGCCAAGCTCGCTTGATGGGGCTTGATGGCCGCAAAGAAGATGCGAAAAAAGTGTACGAGGATGTGGTTAAAGATTATCCCAATTCTTCTTACAGTCAGCAAGCCCGCGCTTTGAGTGTGAAAGTGAGTTTGTAAGTAATGACTTTAAAGAATTCGGCGTTTCTAATGGGTCTTTTGGGGTTGGGTGCTTGTGCCTCTCTTAAAGCTCCTTCCTTTATTAAACCTATGACTCCGAATTCCTCCATTCAAGTGCGCGACCTCGGAGCTGTGTCTCTCAGTCAAGACTGGATGGGCAGTATTTATAGAGCTGATCGTAGTGCCTTGCCTGACAAGACAGTGGATTATCCATGGCGTGGTCGCGCGAAAGTGGGAGCGCCCATTCAAAGTTATGTGGCTCCGCAAATTCTTTCGGACAATCGAGTCTTGTTGGCTCTCTTGGGCGAAGGTTTGCAAATGCGTGATCTGCGCACAGGCGCATTGATTTGGAAATACTTGAAACCCCTAGGTGTGGGGGCACGAGCCCTTGTGCTTGAACCTTATGTTTATGTGGCGAACATGAACTCCGAAGTGTCTAAGCTTCGCCTCGATAATGGTGAAGAGCAGTGGACACATAAGTTGAATGTGGAGTCTACGGGTGGCATCGCCGTTGCTCAAGGTGTGCTTTTTGTGAGCACAGCTGACAATGCCGTGTGGGCACTCGATGAAAAAACTGGAAACCCGATTTGGACTTATCGTCGTCCGACTCCTAACACTTCCGTTTACTGGTCTCTTCGCGGATCTTCGACTCCCGTTCTCTCAATTGATGGAGGACGTGTTTTCGTTGGATTCGCTGATGGCACAGCTGTGGCGCTTCGAGCGCAAACTGGGGATGTGGTTTGGGAGCGAAGTCTTCCTTCGAGATCCACACTCTTTAAAGATTTCGATTTAGGTCCTCTAATGGGCAAAGGCGGAGCTCAGATCTTCTTGGCTCAGGCAGATGGTGATTTGGTTTCACTCAACACAGCAGATGGCTCAGTTCTCTGGCGTCGTCCTCTCAATGTTGTTGCGACCCCCACCTACGACACTGCTCGCAATCTTCTTTTTGTGGCCTCTCTCAAAGGTGAAATCCACGCTGTCTCTGCAAATGATGGAAGCGTTCTTTGGACTCAATCCGCGGCACGTTCAGGTTTGGCAACGAGTTTGGTCCCTTTCCAAAAAGATAAATTGCTCGTGACTTGGACTCACGGTCCTCTAAGCATTCATTCCGCTGATGACGGATCAAAAGCTTGGGAAAGTGTAGGAACTCTTCGTAGCTTGGCTCCCGCAAGCACAGACGATGCACGCATTCTTGTGCTTTCAACTCGAAACGAATTGCATCGTTTCGCTTTTGAAACCTTAAAGGACTGAGCTTGAATCAGATTGAGTTTTGGGCTTCGGATAACATTTCATCTTGGGGATGTTCTGGGGCCTATGATTTACAGAACTCACCCCTTCCGTTGCCGGGCTCTTTATTGTCTTCATTTCGTTCTCCAGCTCAATCATCGGTTTATGATTTGGCTTCTCTCACAAAAGTGCTTTGCACGGGTGCCTTGATTGTGCGTTGGGCAGAACAACAAAAGTTATCAGTATCTGAACTAGCCTCCCGAAAAATTGTTCATTGGATTCCTGAATTGAAAAATTCGGCTTTGAAGAACGTGCTTATCGGAGAGTTGTGGGAGCATCGAAGTGGACTCGTTGCCAATTGTAGTTTGAGCGACGATCGAGATTCGTTTTTTACTTTGTCACAACGAGACGAGCTTTATTCAAAGATCCTTTCGATTGTTCAGGAGTCGCATGTGTTTTCTGCGAAGAAAGAAACTGTTTATTCTGATGTGGGATTTATCTTGCTCACACTTGTTTTGGAAAGATCCTCTCGAAAGACTCTTGATATTCTCTGGAAAGAGTTGAAAGAATTTCTAGGTCTAGAAAAAGAACGATTAGATTTCGCCATCAACAACGTCCCAGTTCAGGATGCCCTTCCTACTGAAACCCGTCATGAGAGTGGTGTTGTGAACGATAACAAAGCATTTGCTATGGGGGGGGTGGCTCCTCATGCCGGACTCTTTGGAGACATGAAAGCTTTGCAGGCCTGGGTACGATCTGTATATATTTGGGCCGAATCCTCTACGCAGGCTCATGATTGGCTCATTCAAGATTGCAGACAGCAACGGAGTGCAGAGTCTTCACGTTTCTCTTGGGGATGGGACACCGCGAGTGGAGCTAAAGACTCTCATGCGGGTCCTTCGGCACCTAAAAGCACTCGAGGGCATTTGGGTTACACGGGCAATGCCCTCTGGTTGGACCCTCTTAGTCAAAAAACTGCCATCCTTTTAAGCAATAGGGTGTACCCTTCACACACTCTTAACAGTCAAAAATCTATTCACACCCTAAGAACATGGTTTTTTGAATCTTTCTGGCAAGGTACACTAGTAGATGAGTGGGAAATCTAAACGATAGTTTGGGCAATAGCTTTGGCAAAGGAGCTTGGGCTCATTTTGTGGCTATTGGCGGTACGGGCATGGGTGCACTTGCATCGATGTTGCAGGACCTCGGCTTTCGTGTGACTGGAAGCGATGGACCACTTTATCCTCCGATGAGTGTGTTCCTCGATTCAAAAAACATTCATCGCACTGAAACTTATTCTGCAGAAAATTTAACGGGTGCAAAATGGGGCTTCGCAGATGAAACGCCTGCCTTGGTGATTGTTGGAAATGCGATCAGTCGGGGCCATGTTGAAGCTGCGCTCGTGGAAGACTTGGTGGCCCAAGGCAAAAGTGTGCGCATGAGTTTTGCTCAAGCGCTTGCGGAGTTTTGTATTGGAGATCGAGAAAGTTTTGTTGTCTGTGGCACTCATGGCAAAACTTCCACCGCCACACAGATGGCGTGGGCTTTCGAAAGTTTGAAACAGAGTCCTGGGTTTTTTATTGGAGGCATTCCTGCCAATTTCTCTCAAGGGTGTCGTATGGGCGAGGGGAACTGCTTTATTTCTGAGGGCGACGAATACGATACAGCCTACTGGGACAAAGAAAGTAAGTTTCTGCACTATCGACCTTCGTGGGTTCTTTGCACGGGGATTGAATATGACCATGCCGACATCTACGCCGATATTGGCGCGATCGAAAAAAGTTTTCACAAACTCATTTTAAAAACTCGACGTTCTTGGATCGTGATTGATCAGGTATCGGCTCCTCGTGCCGATGTGATTGAGCGTTTGGGGGCTGCGCTGCAAACGGCAGACCGTCCTTGCTTCTTTTATGGACGTGCAGAGACAAGTCCTTATCGTCTTCTGGGCGTGAGCGAAGAGCTGATTCAGGCTGACCTCGGAATCATGGGGAGTGTTCTAAAAATTAGAACTCCACAGTGGGGCGAAGTCACACTTAAAAGTGCTTTAAGCGGTGAGCACAACGCTCTAAACACTCTCGGCATTCTCGCCACTCTCTTGGAATCGGGAAGGCTCAAAACCCCAGCGGAGGCTCAAGCTTATTTGACTAGCTTTAGAGGCGTGAAGCGTAGGCAAGAAGAACTCTTTTTAAGTAAAGAGCTCATTGTAATTGATGATTTCGCTCATCATCCCACTGCGATTCGTGAAACAATCAAAGCGATTCGAAAAAAATATCCTCAGCACGACTTGGCGGCTTTTTTTGAGCCGCGCTCAGCAACTTCAGGAAGAAATGTTTTTCAGAAAGAATTCTCGGAATGTTTCCAGAGCGCTCATCATGTATATTTAACTCCACCTACTAAAGCCAATATTCCCCAAGATCAAAAGCTTGATGTGGCTGCGATTAAAAAATCGTTAGAAGATAAACACATCATCACTTTTGTGAGCCCAGATGTGAACGAAATCCAAATGAACTTCTTTAAGGATCTTGCAAAAGATTTGGAGACAGGTGAGTCGAAAGGGCGAGTGGCTCTCATTATGTCGAATGGATCTTTTGGTGGCCTCTATAAGATCATGGTCCAAAAGGCTTCTGAAGTTTTTGGCTCATCGAAGCCTTCTTCAGGACGCTCTTCAGGACAGGGAACCGTCGAATATATTCTTTTTATGGCCCTTGTAGCGTTTGCTATCTTGGGTCTTTTTTTTCCGATAGTGAAAGAGAAATTTGAAAATATCCAGGCTTCCCTCGAAGCCAACACGCAAAGTGTGATTGCTCAGGATCAGTTAGGCATTCCTCTTTCTTGGTTTGAGCTTGAGGGCTCTGACAATCTTGATGTTAGATTGAATGCCCTCAATGGTGGATTGCAAGGCAACGGTCCGACGGGGGATGCTCCAGGCACACCTCCCAATGAAGGAACAAATCGCGGTCCTACAAACGATGGCAATTCCCCGACCAGCGGGGGCGATGGTGGCGGGGGCGATGGAGCTGATGGAGCCAATGCTTCAGGTGGACCCAATGGATCAGGCGGTCGAAGCCGAGGTGGAGCGTCGTCTTCGGGTGGGGGTGCTTCCTCTTCAGATGACGGAGGAGCTGGAGGCAGTGGCGGAGCCGGTGCTAAAGGAAAAGAAAATCAAGGTCTCGGAGATTCTGGAGAGACTGTAGTGGAAGCCCGCGACAGCAATGGTGGTGGCGACGGAGATTCTGGTATCGATGGGGGCTCCTCGGGCGATGATCGTTTGGAAAATGGTCGCAGCGAAGGAAAAGGCGCCGCCGAAGAAGAAGAAGATGGCGATAAAAAGGGTGAGCTCAGCAAAAAGGTGCTCAACTTTAATGCTCGAGAAGAAGAACAACGTTCGGGCGGATGTGAGAAGGTCGATTTCTCAACTCTTCTAAAAATGATTGCTGTGCTGGGTATTATCGTGATCGGTGCCATTTTGGTATTCACTGGCGGTGGTGGCGGTAAAAATTCGAAGGGTTGATTAACCCTTCATCGAGTATCTGATGTCAAAGAGGTGAGAAAGAGGCTCGTGGTGTACACGTGGCTGACAGTGTGTCTAAAACTTCGTCAGGGTTTTACAATAATTGTAGAAAATCCAAATTCTACGCTCTCGTTCTATCTTATTGTTTTCTATTCCATTTCTTCATTCATTCTCAAATTTAAGAACGCTGGTACGCATTCTGCATAACTTGGTTCGGTTCGACATTTCCAAAACGGAATGCGACCTAACAGGAGGTTACAATGATGCAAAGGAAAGCAATGGGATCTCGCCCTTATCCCAAATTCGCGATGCTAGCGTTTTCGCTAGTCGTAGGATTCGGAACAGTGGCAGTTTCCGCACAATCACAATCAACCGAGGATTCTTTCGATTCTTCACTCGATTCAGAGATGGTAGAGACAGCAGCTGTCCCTGCTAATCTATTGGTAGCGCAGCCCGTGGCTGTAGCTCCCGCTATGAACAACCCAGCTCCAGCTCCCGTGAGTGTTTCAAACACAAGCACTGCTTTTGCTAATTCGGGTTCTCTGTCTGGTGATGACGAAGTCGTCGCAGCAGACACTTATGGTGTTGGTTTGACTGATTCGAGCGCGCTCGATTCTGGAAACAACAAAAATGGTAATGGCATTCAGATCTTCAATTTGAACAACAACAAGAGTGATCAAGAAGCCAAAAACAATAACGATACAAACACTGGAAACCGTTCAGACATGCTTCGTCGTGAACGTATCCGTCAGGAGTTAATGAATGAAAGCCGTCTTATCGAAAAGATTGAAGAAGATCGTATCGAAACAGAAGGTTCGCGTTCTAATTCGATCGAAGGGTTGAAATTCGCTCCTACTGCAACGCAAGCTACCGCTAGCGCAAGCGCTGAAGGTCTTGAAGAAGTTGAAGTGGCTGCCATTGCAACTGCTTACGCGACTTCTGCTCCCGTAGCAGCTGTCTCGACTTCTGGATCTGAGCCTTCGATGTTCTCATCGACTCAGTTCAAGATTTCTCCAATGGCCGGTTACCGCTGGACTCCCAACAACAACTCTCAGTTCCGTTCTGTAAACAAAGGAATGGCTGGAGTGGCTATTGAAGGTCGTCTTGCTAACGTGTTTGGTCTTGAAGCAAACTATGCTTATGGCCGTGACAGTCTTCAAGAACGTGGTGGCTACGGTGGTTACAACAATAACAATAATGGTTACAACAATGGCTACAACGGTGGTTACAATGGCTACAGCCAGTACGGATTTGTTTACAATATCCGCACTCGTGACACTCATGAGTTCAACGCTAACGCAAAATTGGGTTGGTTCGTTGGCAAAGTTCGTCCTTACGTCATGGGTGGTTTCGGAGCTCTTTACACTGGATATAACATTGATGACTCTGCAACAAAAGCTGAAGCGGAATCCATTGGTTGGAAACGCAGCTCTGCTCACCTTGTAGGCAACTCAGGAGTAGGTTTTGATGTGTCTATCGCTAACAACCTTAGCGTTGGAACACGCGTAGAGTATCAGTATGTCTTCGGGAAAAAGTCCACAGCTAACCCTTATGACATCGTGAACATTTACGGAGACACTAAAAACAAAGTTAAAGCTATGGGCAGTCTACAACTCGTATTCTGATAAATTATTAAAGTAATTCTCTTGTTAAAAGGGATAAAGGCTCTGGGCAGAGTCTTTATCCCTTTCTTTATTTGTGAGAAGCCCGAGAGTATACTCAGTAGCATGCGGATCCTTCTGATTTTGAGTATGTCGATCTTTTCGACAGTCCTTGCGACCCCTTTGTGGAGTCGATCAAAAATAGTTTTTAAAAAGAATCCTATCGAAAAAGTGAGTGTTTTGCCTGAGGAGTCCTTTCGGAATGTTTGGGATCGGGGCTGTTCTGATTGGCAGGATCTACTTTCTGAGATGAGTTCTAAAGACACCTTGGCTCTTAAATTTGAGCGCAAGGACGGACAGTATTATCTGTGGGGCCAAGCCCGCATTAAGCCTGAGTTGGGAGAAACTCCCGAACATCTTATTGAGAGTCTCAATTTAATTTTAGATGAATCCAAAGATTATCAAGAATGGATTTATAGCGGCATCAATGAGCATCCTCAAAAAGGTTCCTCTTACTTTGTCACGTTGAGTGATTTGAAAGTTCGTAATGAAACACCTTTTCACGTTTATTTGAGCGGGCCTTTTGTGTTTCATCTTGTTTCACTCAAGCTAGGCGGCATTTCAACGATCGAACTTTTGTGGGACCCGAACTCTAAATTAGAATGTGTGCAAACTCCTCTCAAGACTCAATTAACTTCTGCAGGAGCCATTCGTCGTTTTCGAATGTTTCCACGGAAAGATGTTTTGGAATGGTTGATTGGAGAGCTGACAATTTTTCCTAGAGAGAACCAACGAGGAGAGCGGGTGGTGGATATTCAAACACGAGTGGTGATGCGCGTTTCACCTCTATTGTTTTCATTGCTTCCTTCAAAGTTGATTGAAAATGAATTGAAGTATCGCGCTCAACGCGTTTTCCAGAATGTGATCGAGATCAGAAGGAAAAAGGTCTGGGCGTCCGCTGCGAATCAGGGTGTTTTGTATCCTGAAGCCAAAGAGGTGGGAAATCGAGACTCGGCACCTTCAAAATCGCCATCTCGTTAGGCAAACTCTTGCTCGGATAAGTTTCCACGTAGAAACGACGAAGCTCAAGCCAATCACGAAGATGAGTTTCTGGAGCCTCTACCCATTGACCGTTGAGTGCCGGTGTAGCTCCCGCATCCTCTTGAGCGCCCATGTAGAGAAGCTCCATGATTTTCAATGAAACTCGAGTGTGTCGCGCGTCCTGAGGTTCAAGTCGCCAAACCGCTTTCCAATGAACAAGGTGAGGCTTACGAGTTCCAGCAACAATATAAAAAAGATCCAAACTCGTATCTCGAATCCAAGAACACTCAACATCCACCTGAGAACCCGAATAACTCCGATGCATCTTAGGTAAAAGACCACGCTCACTAAGAAAGCGTCTCAACTTCTCCTCCACAAATCCAACAGGAGAATGAAGAGTGATTTGCGCCTTAGAATATTGACGCGATTCATCATTACGCATCCCATACCGAGCACAAGAAGGCACAAGAGAAATAATTCCCCCAAGTACTAAAATCCTAAACACCCAAGCCCTAATCACCCCCTCAAGTCTAAAGCCCAACGAGTCCCCCCGCAATACAAGCTGTACATAAAGCGAGAAAACAGGATGAGGATAAGTTTTTAGCTCCGACTCTCGAGGCTCCGCGAACCGAGGAGGACGTCTTCCCCCAAACACAAGTCGTACCTAAAGCGAGAAA
>Ga0163144_10002592_pt1 | contig 41532 bp, 35 predicted proteins | sample OliLak19BULKMAT1_FD_123175 | JGI IMG/M metagenome (GOLD analysis project Ga0163144, IMG submission 123175) | Freshwater microbial mat bacterial communities from Lake Vanda, McMurdo Dry Valleys, Antarctica - Oligotrophic Lake LV.19.BULKMAT1 | ecosystem: Environmental > Aquatic > Freshwater >...
TTACGCGGAAACAGTGATTGGATCGAGTCGTAGGGCGCGGGCGGTCATGAGGTCGCCCCATTGGGCGGCCCCTTTCATGGGTCGGGCTCCTTCTTGTCTTTTCTGACCAAAGAGTTTCCGGTTCCGCTCAAAGATATTCTCCACAAATTCCCGGCTCCCCAGTACCGCCCCGTCCGCGAAATACCTCACCCGACACCGTAACATCTCTTCCCGGCTCAATTCTCCCTTTTTCTCCAGCACCACATTGACTTGTTCCTGACCGAATCCCTTATTCCCTTTTTCCTTACCCGTTTGCACTTGCCCTTGGAGATAAACATGTTGCCGGTAACGCGCCGCCACGGCTTTCCAGCTCTCGGCCACTTTGACTCCAGGACGGTTAATGACTCGGGCCAATCCCGACCTCGCTTTTTCTCCTCCGCCCACGGCTTCCCCATACCCGCTCCAGCGGTAATCCTTTGGGTCTCCCACCAGCCGTGCCCGCACAGGGTTTAAATCAATGTAAGCGGCCATCGTCGTCAGCGCATACCCATCCTCCACCAGCACACTCTTGAACCGTTCCTCCCAGAGGGTGCCCACACGATCGTGGTGACGGTTATACCACACGCTGAACCGTTGTTTGAGCATCTTCATGAATTCCGAGACATCTCCCATCCGTTTGAGGAAGCGCTGACGGTAGTCCTTCGCCAGATCATCCCGGCCTTCCGCACGGTATTCGTCAACCACCTGACGGTGAGCCTTCACCCACATCGGAGGGTAAGCCGCTTCCAATCGCTCGAAGAGTTCCTCATCACTGATATCCACAGTTTCGGGGGTTCCCACAAGGATATGGAAATGGTTACTCATCACCGCATAGGTGACGACTTCAACCCCACAGAATCTCTCCACCGCCCGCATCATCTTGCGGAACTGCTCTTTCTCTAATTTCCCCAAGATAAACCTCCGATCCACCACCCGGGAAACACAATGATAATAACTCTTTCCCTCTCCTTTTAACCTCAATCCTCTCATAACAAATACCCCTTTTATCAAATACAACAACAATGACTTACAATCACGAACCTAACCACATCAAACCCCCCTGTCAACAACTAATAGCCTGTCCCTTATTTTAGAGGCCGAAGGCCTAGGGAACATCCGGGGAGGGAGGGACCCGGCTTGCCGGGAGGGTCCTGGACTGGATGCAGCATTACACCGCGCACGTCACATGGCCCCGCAGGCTAGCAGAACGCGTGATCAGCACGCAGCGGGATGGATACAGGGTGCGGAGCGACGATCTTGGAGGGAGTTGCTAGAGCGAGCCGGAGGGTGGACTAAAATCAAAGTTCAGAGCCACACATCTTCTTTGTCTGCATCTATCACTTTTCCAATCTCGACAAAGTGAAACTCATCGGGAAGTAAATCCGGCAATGTCTCATTGCATATCGGGCATCGTGGAAGCACGCCAAATCGAAACTTCCCCCCTGTATCGCAAGGTTTCAGGGCATTCTCAACACTCTCCTTTTCATTCGAGTTTAGCGACCAAGGGTGCTTATCCCCGACGATTGCAGTATATCTAGGATTGTAAGGGTCGAACTCAAGTATTGCTGAACTGCTATCGCAGTAGAGAAAACCTCTACTGCTGAATCCGGCATGGAACGGATGATCTTGAGGAACAACAGAAGTTTGCCCACAAGCTGAACAAAAGATTTTCATGTTCAGCCTCCGGGTCTTCCCGGTGGTCGCCGGAACGTGTTAGGGTTAATGAAAACCGGATTGTTAAGCTGAAATTGCAACGCGCCGCCGCTAGTCGTAGTTCCATTTGCTGGAACACGGAGATTCGAGGTAGGAACTTGAAAGTCGAGATAATGCGATCCTCTACCCGATTGTATTTCCAAGATCTTCTCAATCTGCAAATGCCCCGCCCGAGAGGGAATCTCACTCGGAAGTGTGACCCATGAGTCAGCACGCATCGCACCGCTGCTGCTTATGCCTTCGCGTCCAGCGGCATTTGTGTATGACCGCACAGTCGTCATCCCTCCCCCCCTTGCGGCAGGTAATGCAGCAAATTGCTTCAATGCCATCGGCGAGCCCACGCTGTCGAGTTCCTGCGCCTGGAGCCAGCCGTCGTAGACGAACGGTGCGGTGTGCGTGAGTGTTACGATCCCCGTGCTCGGTTCTCTGTTATAAGTACGCGTTTCCACGCGCCGGGATAAGCCGTCGTAGAGGGATTCCTCTTTGGTATTTCCCACGGTGGCGGTCTTGAGCAGGTTTTCCTTGTCGTAGCTATAAGAAACTGTTGGCGAGACGCCACCGGAAACACCCGGGACGGGTGTGCTCCCCAGCAAAGTATTCCCATCCGCATCGTACGTGGGGGCAATTTGCGCGGTGGGTGAAGCAATTTGCGTGTATTGATTCACGTCATTGATCGTACGGTCAAAAAACATCCCGCAGCACGCGGCATAAATGACCATCACAATCAACCCCGCTTTTGAGCAGAAACTTCCTGCCGTAAAAGGTGCGGCCTGCTCGTCCGGCCAAGGGCTGGCCCCGTATGTCGCGGCCCGGTTCATCTCAATGGGTATTTATCCTGAAAATGCATTGACGTGGATTGTGCCGCAAAGAGCCCTCTGAGGTAAAGAAAAGTTTCACGGTAAAAAGTCCGCGAAGGAACGTAAATTGCTCGGAGTTTTAAAATAAGCCAATGGTAGGGATGGATGGCTTAATTTTCAGCTGAGCATTTCATTCTCCAACCACTGCTGGATACCGGAGTCAGGCAGGTCGGGCACACACTCAAATTGCCTTGAAGAGACTACTGGGCTGCGCCGTTTTTGGTGGGGGCGGTGTTGGTGGTGTTAGCGGAATCGGGTTGGGTAGAGATTTGGGGTTTGTCTTGGGTGTCAGGAGTTGGTTTTTTGGCTGGTGTGGAAGGGGTTTTATTCTGGTCGTCAGCCGGAGTTTTTTTGTTTACGGGCGGGTTTTGAGATTTGGTGGATGAGGAGGAGTTTGTTGTTGAATTCGACTTGGATGTTGAAGCTTTAGCGGGTTGTTTTTTGGCAGGGGCGGGAGTGGGGGCAGTTTTTGTTTCTGTTGGTTTCTCCGAAGCTTTCACTTTTTGTTCGGTTTTCTGGGTATTTTTAGTTACGGGAATGGCAGGGGGAGTGGGCTTGTCATTTTTATTAGCTCCTGCATTTTTTGCTGTGGGGGAACCGGTTTTATGCTGGGCAGGTTTTTGAGAGGCGTTACCGATTTGTGCGGGGGGCACAGGATTCATGGGTTGTGAAGCAGGGGAAAAAGGGACTTGGTTGGGGTTAGAGGGATTCCACCCACCACCGAGGGCTTTGTAGAGGGAAATGACAGAGCCCAGATACTGGGAGCGGAGCTGGGAGAGCTGGAGCTGGGCATTAAAGAGGGCATTTTCCGCGTCGATGACGTCGAGGTAACTGACGATGCCCTGGTCATACTGGAGGGAAGCGACTTGGTAAGCCCGGGCGAGGGCGGCGACCTGGATATGGACGGCCTCGACTTGTCTGCGGTACGTGCTCACGGCCAAGAGCAAATTGCTGGTTTCATTAAAGGCATTTAGGATGACTTTTTCATATTGGTATAGGGCGGCATCCGCTTGGGCGCGGGCGGCCTCGACCTGGGCTTTATTACGGCCAAAGTCTAAGACTTGCACACTCATGCCCAGACCGACGGAAAGGGCGCGGGTAATATCCGGGCTGGCGATGCCGAGGAGGCTGGTCAGGTCAAATTGGGGAAAACGGTTAGCCACATTAAATCCGATAAAAGCAGTGGCGGCTGCGAGTTCATGCTCGGCGAGCATGATGTCCGGACGACGGTCGAGGAGTTTGCTCGGGAGTCCGGCAGGCACTTGGGCCGGGAGTTTTTGCTGGTCGATAGGCAGGCCACGGGGTATTTTGCCGGGGTATTGTCCGAGGAGGATCTGGAGATTATTCTCCTGTTGACCGACCTCGCGTTGCAGGGCTGTGGCTTGGCTGATGACAGCCTGGAGCTCGGCTTCGAAGCGTTTGACATCCAGATCCGAGACGACGCCGAGGTCACCGCGGGCTTTGGCGATCCGATAGGCTTCGGAACGGGAGACGACAGTTTCTTTAGCGATCCGGTATTGGTTATCCAGATCGCGCAGAGTAAAATAGCTGATAGCGACCTCGGAAACCAGGGAGATGATCACCGCCCGTTTAAAGTCTTCCTGAGCAAAATATTGTTCACGCGATACCTGAGTAGCCCGGCGCAATTTGCCGAAAATATCGATTTCCCAAGAGATCTGGCCCCCGGCAGAATAAGACTTATAAAACCCGTAAGAAAACGGGACTCCGCCGGAACCATTATTACCGATGGCATTTAGCTGGTCAGCCCCACCGTAACTGCCCACGGCATTAACCTGGGGGAGTTGGTTAGCCTTGGAATTAGCGAGATTTGCCCGAGCTTGCTCGACACGGGCAGTAGCGATTTTCAGGTCTTTATTTTGTTTGAGTGCGACGTCGATGAGTTTGGTCAGTTCCGGGTCATTAAAAAGGGTCCACCAATCTTTATTAGCGATATTTTCCTCGGAAACTTTTGTCCCGCTGAAACGCCACGTGTCGGGGGTGCCGGTATCAGGGCGTTTATAGTCAGGCCCGACAGTACACGACGAGGTAGCCAGTGGCAGGAGGGCTGCTAGTGCGAGCTTTAAAAATGGATTAAACTTTTTGTTAAGCTTCATGTCAGGGTTTTGGTTCTTCATGTTCGGGCCGGGGCTCGGGGTCTTCGGCCATCATGTCATCATGTGTCACGGGAGTATCGATGGGATCATGCGTGGGAGTCACCTCGGTCAAAGCTCCATCTGCGGGTGTGGGGGAAGGTTCCGCCGTGGCCCTATGCCCCCCGTCCTTTTGTTTATTCTGGTGGGTCACGCTATAGATAAGGAAAAAGAATAACGGAACAAAAAAGACGGCCATTAGGGTCGCTGCCAACATTCCACCGAAAACACCTGTTCCGATGGCATGACGGCTATTTGCACCGGCTCCGCTTGCCGTCATCAGGGGGACAATACCGAGGATGAAGGCGAATGAGGTCATGAGGATCGGGCGGAAACGCAAACGGGCGGCTTGGATGGCTGCTTCATGGATAGATTTACCTTCATGCACGAGTTGGTTAGCGAATTCGACAATTAAAATGGCGTTTTTGGCCGCCAGTCCCACGAGGGTGAGCATCCCGATGCCGAAATAAATATCATTATCCACACCGCGGATGAATACAGCCAAGAAGGCACCAAAAATCCCGAGTGGCACAGCCAAGAGCACGGCAAAAGGAATCGCCCAGCTTTCATATTGGGCGGCCAAGACCAAGAAAACCATGACCATACCAAAGGCCATAATCAATCCGGCTTTCCCACTGGCTTCCTTTTCTTGGTAAGAAGTATTACTCCAAGCGTAGTTAAGTCCTTCAGGAATGAGTTCCTTTTTAGCGAGGTCTTCCAGGGCATTCATCGCTTGGCCGGAGCTGTAACCTTCGCGTGGTGAACCGGTCACCTGTGCGGTATTAAATCCGTTGAAATTAAAGACCGTATCCGGCCCGCTGACGATTTTGTAGGAAGCCACGGTATTAACCGGCATCATTTGGCCGGATATGTCTGAACGCACATAAATATTATTAATATCATCGGGTTTCATACGGTAGTCCATGCTCCCTTGGGCGAGGACTTGGTAGACTTGGCCGGACATAAAAAAGTCGTTAATGTAATAAGAGCCAAAGTAGGTCTGGAGGGTATTAAAGACATTCAGGATATTCAGCCCGAGGGATTTTGCCTTGTCGCGGTCCACGTCGAGATAGACTTGGGGGACATTAATATTAACCATGGTATTTGCCCCGGCGATTTCGGGCATTTCATTAGCCTTGGCGACGAAATCCTTGGATTTACCGACAAAATCTTTGTAGGGGAGATTAGCGGTATTTTGGAGCTGGAAAGAAAATCCGCCGACACTGGAGAGGCCTTGGATCGCGGGGGCATTAAAGGAAAAGGCGAGAGCCTCGGGGATCTGGGCGAGCTCCATGGATGTTTTTTTCAGGATTGCCCAGACATTTTCTGTCTTAAGATTGCGTTTTTTGAAGTCATCGAGGATCACATAGAAGGTCGCTTGGTTTTGGCCGCGCGAACTGAAAGCAAAATTCTGCCCGGTAAAGGTCAGGACATATTTGATTCCCGGGGTTTTTTCAAAGAGAGTCTCGATTTTTTTGACGGTTTCCATGGTTCTTTGCATGGAGGAGCCGTCCGGTAGCTGCACGACAGAGACGAAGTATCCCTGGTCTTCCTCGGGGATGAATGCGGTAGGGACTTTCCGGGCCAGGAATACGGCGGAGACAACCACGCAGAGGAATACAATGACGGCGATATACCAGAAGCGCAGGACCACACCGACCCCGGCGGTATAGACGTTTGTTATGGAATCAAAAACACGGTTAAAGACACCAAAGAAACCTTTTTTAGACTCATGTTCGCGGGGTTTGAGGAGGATGGCGCAAAGGGCGGGGGTGAAGGTCAGGGCGACTATCCCTGAGAGGACGACAGCGATAGCGATGGTGAGAGCAAATTGCTGGTACATTTCCCCGGTGAGTCCGCCCATGAATGCCACGGGGATAAAGACCGAACAAAGCACGAGGACAATGGCCACCAATGCGCCGGAAACTTCGTCCATGGCCTTTTTAGCGGCTTCTTTCGCGGAGAGATGCTCGAGGTCCATGATGCGCTCGACATTTTCCACGACGACAATGGCATCATCGACGACGATACCGATGGCCAGTACCAACGCAAAAAGGGTGAGGAGATTGATCGAGAAGCCTAAAATGGCCAACCCAGCCATGGTCCCGATCAAGGAGACAGGGACGGCGATACAGGGGATCAAGGTGGCACGCCAATTCTGCAGGAAGACAAAAACCACGATAAAGACCAGGATCATCGCTTCCACCAAGGTGTGGATGACTTCTTCGATAGAAAGATCGACGAAAACGGTGGTGTCGTAGGGGACTTGGTATTTGACGCCGTGGGGGAAGGCCAGTTGCAAATTGTCCATGAGGGATCGCAGGTTTTTAATGGTGGACAAGGCATTTGCCCCCGGCTCGAGATAGACGGGGATCAGGGCGATGGGTTTGCTATTCATGCGCCCGGACATTGTGTAGGACTGGGCGCCCATCTCGATAGTGGCGATGTCTTTGAGTAGGACATTCGAGCCGTCGGGATTAGCGCGGACTATGACGTTTTCAAATTCGGTAATTTTGTTATAGCGGCCTTGGGTGATGACATTCATCGTCATCTGTGTGCTGTCAGGTGCGGGTTGCGCACCGACTTGGCCGCCGGGATATTCCGAGTTTTGCTCTTGAATGATATTGGCGATGTCACTGACGGTGATTTTGAGTTTGGCCATCTTGAGCGGGTCGAGGATCAGGCGCATGGCGTAGTTAAATGTCCCGTAAACCATGGCGTTACCGACACCTTTGACACGTTTGATGGGGTTAACGATCTGTTGGATAGCGTAGTTCGCTAGGAAAATCTGGTCGTAACGGGGGTCGTCGGAGGTGATGGCGACGACAGCCAGCATCGCCGTGGACTGTTTGTTGATCTGGATACCTTGTTTGACGACGCTTTCTGGTAGCTGGGGCTGGGCGATGGACAAGCGGTTCTGTAGATCGACGGCGGCGATGTCCTGGTCGGCCCCGATATTAAAAAAGGCATTCAGGATCATCTGTCCGTCACTGGTATTAAAGGAATTAAAGTAAATGAGGTTTTGAATGCCGCTGACTTGGTTTTCGATGGGGGAAGCGACGGCGAGGGCTACAGTTTCAGCATCGGCCCCGGGATACATCGCCACGAGCTGGACCGACGACGGGACGATATTTGGGTATTGCTCGACGGGCAAGTTTGTCGCAGCAAGCAGTCCCACCAGTACGATCACGATGGAAATGACAGATGCGAAAATCGGTCGATCGATGAAAAAACGTGGGCCCATAGGGATCTATTATTTCTTGGTCTCCGTCGGGGCCTGATAAGGTACTGTTTTTACTATTGCCCCCGGACGCACTTTTTGAATCCCGTCAACAACAAGGGTTTCGCCTCCATCGAGTCCACCCTCGATTAACCAGTCATTGCCGACATAACGCAAGAGCTTGAGTGTGCGGGCCTCGATTTTTGATTCACTATTTACGATATAAACAAATGCCCCTTGAGGCTCTTGGAGAACCGCTTTTTGTGGGATGACAATCGAGTCATTCCGGGTGGCGCCGACCATGGTCACCTGCAAGTATTGGCCGGGAATAATCAAAAATGAGGGATTTGGAAAAATCGCACGCAGGGGATAGGAGTCCGTTTGAGTGTCGAGTTGCGTCGCGGTAAAGTCGATTTTCCCCGTTTCAGGATATTCCGTACCGTCTGTGAAATTTGCTTTGATCGTAAATTGGTCAAAGGGCATGTCGGTGAGTTTGCCAGATTCGGTGAGTTTACGGTATTGAAGCAGGGCACTTTCAGGTACACGGTAGTAGATATAGATAGGATCGAGGATTTGGAGGTCGGTGAGCTTGGTATTTTGAGCAGTGACATTACTCCCTTCATTCACCATGGTTTTTCCGATGCGCCCATCCAAGGGGGCGACGATGAGGGAGTATCCGAGATTGATTTTGGCGTTATCCAGCGCAGCGACAGAGGCCTCGAGGTCAGCTTTTGTGGACTCCACTTGTGCGGTGACATCATCGAGGTCTTTGGCGGCCACGGCTTTGGTCGCTACAAGAGGCTCATAACGGGCATAAGTTTTTTTGGCCAGTTCATAACGGGCGGCGGCCTGCTCGACTTTTGCTTGGGAATCGCGCACAGCCGCTTCGAACGGAGCCGGATCGATCAGATAAAGTTTATCACCCTTTTTAACAAATGTACCTTCTATGTAGAAACGTTTGGTAATGATCCCGGACACACGCGGGAGGATTTCAATATTTTTAGTGGCATCAGCTTGGCCGATGAATGACTCAGTGATCGGAATGGATTTAGGTACGACTTTGATCACACTGACGGTGGGAGTGGGACGCTCGGGGGCAGCTGGCTTTTTATCACATCCGGCGAATACAAGGAGGCAGGCGCAGAGTGCGGCATGCGTGAGTGGGAAGGATGGCCTGAGTGACATAGAACTTCATTTATTAAGTGGTTTATTAAATGTGTAAATCCAAAAAAGAGTTTTTTTATAAAAAAGAGTAAAACATGCCTGATTTTAAAGGGTAAAAACGATTTTTGATGAGTTTATAATCCGAGATATATAACAATAAAGAAGAAGTATTTATAAAATAATTTACGCAAAATTATTAGACATAAAACGGAAAGTGTTTGGGCCAGTGTTACGAATGAGAGAATATCAAGAGGAATGCTTGTTATCACTTAAATAAACTTGCCTGGATTCAGAATATCTTTGGGGTCGAGAGCGGATTTGACCTGTTTGTGCAATTTGCGCAGGGAGGGATTAGCAGCAATGGGCCACCAGGGTTTTTTCGCTAGACCGATGCCGTGTTCGCCAGTGATGGCACCTCCCCAGTGGATAATTTGCGTGAAGAGCAGATCGAGCATTTGATCCGATTTCTTGCGTTCGATCCGGCTTTTGTCGTCGATCATGATATTGACATGGATATTGCCGTCACCGGCGTGGCCGAAGCAGGCCACAGGAATGCCGTTATCCTTTTGCAATTTGCTCGTGAACTTGAAGAGTTCGACCAATTTACTGCGCGGCACGACGATATCTTCATTGAGTTTATGTAGGCCCGTGGCTTTTAGACTTTGAGAGAATTGGCGGCGGAGATTCCAGATATTGTCGCAATTTGCCTCACCGATAGCGGAGCGGATGTCGAACCCCCCGTTTTTCTGGATCAAACTTTGTAGCTCGGGTAATTCGCTTTTTACAGCGGAGTGGCGCCCGTCGATTTCCACCAAGAGGAAAGCATGGCCCTTGGGGATTTTATCTGAACCGAGGTATTTCCTCGCGGCACGCAGGGTCCATTCATCGGCCAGCTCGAGGGCGGAGGGCAGGTGCCCGCCGTTCAGGATCGCATCCACGCAATTTGCGGCGGCAGACATGGTTTTAAAGGATACGGCTAAGGCTCCGCGGGTTTGTGGTCGGGGAATGAGGCGGATGGTGGCTTCGGTGATGACCCCGAGGAGACCTTCTGATCCGACGAAAAGTTCAGTCAGACTAAATCCCGATTTATTTTTATGGCAGCGCCCACCTGTCCTGACGATGGTGCCGTCAGCGAGGACTATCTCCATGCCGAGGACGTAATGTTTGGTGACGCCGTATTTGAGACAGTGGGGTCCCCCGGCATTTGTAGCGATATTCCCCCCGATGGAGCTGTCTGCATAACTGGCCGGATCCGGCGGGTAATACCAGCCTACCGCCGCCGCGGCATCATCGATCGATTTTGTAATCACACCCGGTTGGACGACAGCGACCCCGTCGCGCGGGTTCATGTCGAGGATTTCATTCATCCGCGCTGTGGACAGAGAGATGCCACCCTTTGCCGGGACACACCCACCGACGTATCCGTACCCGGCCCCGCGAGTGGTCACGGGAATATTATTTTTCTGGGCGAAAGCCAGGATAATGGACACTTCCTTAGTGGAACGTGGCAGGGCCACCGCCTCGGGAAGGTGACGTGCGAACCATTTGTCGCCTGCGTGGGCCTCGAGGGTTTTTGTGTCGAGGCGGATGGTTGCTTTGGGTAGGAGTCGGGAGAGCTTATGATATAATGAGGGTGTGTCCATAATCAAGATGCGGTAGTGCCCCGATAGATGCGCGGGACGCGTTTGGTAATGCCGGTGAAGATCTCGTAGGAAATCGTGTCGCTCCATTTGGCGAGATGATCAGCGGTGATTTCGAGGTTCCCCTGTTTTCCGATCAGGGTGACTTCATCCCCGGTTTTTACGGCGGGCAATTTGCTCACATCGACCATGATCTGATCCATGGTGACGCGCCCGAGCTGGCGGCAGAGGACACCGCCGACCAGGACACAGGCCCGGTCCGATGCTTGGCGCGGGTAACCATCGCCGTAACCGATGGCGACGGTGGCCACACGCATTTTTGATTTAGCAGTAAACATGCGTCCGTAACTGATGGATTGGCCTTTGGCGACGTCTTTGATGAATGTGATCCGGGCTTTTAAACAAAGGGCCGGGCGGAGTTCTTTACGGAATCTGCTCATCGGGGACGCCCCGTAGATCATGAGCCCGGGCCGGACGAGATTAAAGTGGTTGTCTGAACCGCGAAGCAGTCCGGCGCTATTAGCGCAATGCACCAAGGGAAAGTCCAGGCCTTGGGATAAAAGGGTCTTGCGGACTTTCAGGAAACGCTGCCGCTGGATGCGGGTAAATGCCGGGTCGATATCGGCGCTGGCAAAATGGGTGTAAAGCCCGCGCAGCTCGAGGTTTTTGAATTCCGTGAGCTGAGGGATATCCTCGCTGGCGGTCTCGTGCCAGAAGCCCAGTCGTCTCATGCCTGTATCCACGACGACATGCACCGGCAGGGTGATTCCTTGGCGTAGGGCCTCGTCATTAAAGGAGCGGGCTTCATCGAATGAAGAAAGACTGGGTGAAAAACGATTTGTCACGGCTGATTTGATCTCGGTGGGAAGGACCGCACTGAGTAAAAGGACACTCCATCCTTTGCCGATGGTGCGGATGGTGAGTGCCTCAGGGATATTCGCCACACCGAAAAGATCGACGCCGGACTGCATCAGGATCCCAGCGATTTGCGGCAGGCCGTGTCCGTAGGCATCGGCCTTGACCGAACAAAGGATTTTAACCTCAGGCCCGACCAGACGGCGCGCATACATGACATTATGGCGGAGGGCATCAAGATCGATCTCGGCCCAAGCCCTCAAGTTTTCTAGATTCGTGCTCATGGTTTTATCAGGGGTTTATCCAACCAGATAACGGGCAAAGCCACAATACACAGTTCATAGAGTGTACGGGAAACTCGGTAGAAAAAAAACCTAGATTGTCTTCTTTTGTAGGTCGGCGACTTTTACGTAGGAAATGGGGCGCAGGTAAACGGGTTCCAGCGTGGTACAGGCAGGGATTTCTCGCCGATGCATTTGCGCGGCGATCTGTGCGACGAACCGGGCTTTCGGGAAAAGGGGATCCGGTGCAAATTGCGCGCGGATACCAAAGGTGGTCGTGATTTGAGTGCGGAATCTTTCTATATCAGGACCAGCAAAAAGCACGGTTTTGTCCGGGGCGATTTGCGGGGCCAGCCCTTCAATCGTGATAATATGGGTGTCTTTAAATGATAGCCAGCGGCCATCACGGGATGCATAGATCGAAGCATAGACCTCGCCCCTGCGCGCGTCGGATATCAGACAAAGGCAGGAGGGGGTCGTGCCGGGGAGGGGGCATTGATTGATCTCGGCGCAAATTGCGTCGTGGGCATTTATCCCGTAAACGGGTTTTTGGAAGGGGAAATTCAGGCCGCCGACAGCCGCAATGGAGGCGCGGATACCCGTGAATGAACCGGGGCCGAGATTCAGCGCCCAGAAATCGATGCTGGGGAATCCCGGCGCAAATTGCTGCAGGAGCGGGAAAAGTTCAGATGAATGATTCTTTTCGGATAAAAAGGGAAGCTCCTGGAGTAGGGAATTATTTACTGTCAGGCAGAGGGAGGCTTTGGCAGTGGAGAGATCCAAGGCGAGGCATTTCATCGGGAGAAATTAATCCGAGAGGACGCCCTTGAAAATTTGAATTGTCCGGTGAGTTTCGGTCTGGTTATCGAGGGTGATGATGAACATCTTGCGTTTAAAAAGGCTGGTGGCGATCTGGGGCCATTCGATCAGGGTCACGAAGGCTTTATCAAAAATCTCTTCTAAGGCGAGGCTGGCGAGCTCCTCTTCGGATTGGAGTCGGTGGAGGTCGATATGGTATATTTTACCATTGGGAGAGTCGTATTCATGGACCAGGTTAAAGGTGGGGCTGGTCACTTCCCCTTCAAAACCGAGGCCTTTAGCGACTCCCTTGATAAAATGGGTCTTGCCGCTGCCCATCTCCCCGACGAGGCCGACGATGGAATTTGCCGGCAATGACTCAGCAAATTGTGCACCGAGTTTGGCGGTTTCTTCTGCGCTATTTGTATCGTAGGTGATCGAAGCCATGGGATAGGGTGGTTGAACTTTGCTTATTAGAACCCATTTTGCCGATACAGGTCAACCTCAGTTTTTGATAAATGTCTTTCCAAGCCTTTTGAAGGTTTTGGCTTTTGGAGGGGGGCAGGGTGAAAAGAAGCTCGTAATCTTCGCCGTCCGAGAGGGCTTCATCTAGAGAGGCACCCCTCTGGCGCGGAATATTCCCCGGATCAATCTGGTAAGAAAGTCCGCTGGCCGAGGCGAGGCGCGGGAGGTCTTCACCCAAACCGTCGCTGAGATCCATCATGGCCGTCGGCTTAAAATGGCGGACGAGCCATTTTGCCTCATTTAAACGGGGGGTAAAACTCAAATGTTTACCTTTGATACTGCCGCCGAGTGAACCCGTCACAAAAATCAGGTCTCCGGTTTTGGCTGTGCTGCGTAGGGTGAGATGTCTTTTGTCCGCTTCACCGATGGCGGCGATATTTAAGGCAAAGTCAGTGGCCCGGGTGGTCTCTCCCCCGACGAGATTCATGCCATACGCGCGGGCGGTCTTGTCCATCCCTGCATAGATCGCGGTTAATCTTTTGAGGTTAAAACTCGGTGGGATAAAAAGGGTGACCACTGCAAATTGCGGGATCCCACCCATTGCGGCAAAGTCACTGATGACCCGAGCAATGGCTTTATGCCCGATTTTTGCCGGGGCAGCCTCAGCGGTAAAATGTCGGCCTTCGACGATCGCATCGGTTTTGAGCAGGACATAGCGTCCGGGCGAGGCTCCCGCGATGACCGCGCAATCATCCCCGACACCACAGACGACTTTCGGGGAGTACCGCCATTTACCTGTCAGCAGTTTGATTAATTCATTTTCATTCCGGGGAAGGATCATAAGCCGGTTTTCAGTGCGAACATCAGGATACACTGAGAGAGGTTAAATGTCGCATGCATAATCACAGGAGCCCAAAGAGTGCGTTGGTGCTCATAGATCATGACAAATCCGCAACCCAGCAAGGTCAGGGGGATGAGATTAAAAAATGGGGCATCGTGCATACAGGCGAAGGCTACGGAACTGGTCACCATGGCGGCCTTCCACGAGATACGAGTTTTGAGAAAACGATAGAGGAAATGGCGGAAGACAAGCTCTTCGACCACAGGGGCCATCACGACGGCCATGACCAAGAGTATACCTAAAACCGTTATTGAGTCGGTGTGGAGCAGGATTCTGACCATTGTTTGCATTTCTTGCTCGCGGCCCAGGAGGAACATGATTTCTGTATTAGCTTTTCCGGCGACCAGAATCACTGGCCACAACGCAAATTGCGCGGTAATGCCAATAAAAAGAAGCAGGGCGATGCGTTTGCCCCGGGATCGGGGGTGGTGCGTGTGGTGGGGCTCTTCCAAACTAAAGGGACAGGGTAAATGATCTGTTTTTCGCCGGATACCGATGAGAAGGAAGAGACCACCCAAAAGGATCACCTGAAAAATAAATCCGGTATAAACAATGACCATATCCTTGGAAAACTGAGGGAAGGAGGTGAAACCGGATTTGATGAATGGAGTCAACAATATGGCAAAGATAAAAATCGACAGGACTAGGCCCATGTCCGGACCAGTCCACCCGGAGGGGGCCAAACGCGGTGCCAGGAAGTGGGCGTAATGTTTAACCTTCGACAAATATAGGACGTAAAAAACAAGGCAAATGAGTGAAAGGATTATTTGGCAACCAATGATTACAGCGGCGGTATTGGAGATTTGATCGAATTCACTCATGGCAGGACAGGTTGACTCACAGCCGCATTCTTCCCCTTATCGGGTAAATCTTCCAGCAAAAAGCGGCAGAGCCTGGATTTTCAGGCCAACAGGGGTGAGTAGAGTGAGTATCGGGCCCTTTGGATTTAAGTGGTGAGGTGCAAATTGTCTCGCGGGGAGAGTGAATGCGCTTTGACAGGGGGGAGGGTGAGTTGGTAGGGTGCGGAGGATGATCTCCGAGAGTGGAAAAAAAATTGAAACCGCCCAGATTCAACATCCTGATTATTTATGGCCGATGCCATGGACGGATGTTTTTCCTGTGTCCAGGCCGGTGGAAATCGATATCGGGGCGGGTGATGGGGGCTTTATTATCCAGGCAGCAAAAAAATTCCCAGGGATTAATTTCTATGCTATCGAACGATTATTGGGGCGGGTCCGAAAAATCGCGAGGCGAACCAAGGCAAACGGGCTGGATAACGTCCGGGTCCTCAAGCTAGAGAATAGTTATACGGTCAAATACTTGATCCCGAAAAAATCGGTTCATGCCGTTCATCTTTATCATCCTGACCCTTTCCCGAAGAAAAAGCAGCAAAAGAGGAGGTTGGTCACCGTGGGCTTTATTCATACCGTGGCAGACCTCTTGGAGGCAGACGGCATCTTCTATGTGCGGACTGACCATGAGGAATACTTCCACATTATAGAGGAGTGTATCCGGGAAAGCGGGCGTTTTGAGTCTTCCGGGGCCGAAAATCCGTATCGTGACCTGGTTACTGACTTTGAGAAGGAATACAGGGACCGTGGTGTAAAGATAAATTTCTCTCAATATCATCTCATAAATAATTAACAGGCAAAGACTTACTTTATTTATGTCTCGTTTTGGTTTAATACCACCGCCTTTCAGGGGACCGCAATTTTTCAGAAACTAGGGGGCTCGACTTCAGCCGACTCTCAGGCGGTGAAAAATCAATCCACCTTCTTCCCAGACGGTGGCTGGTGAATTTTTACATAATAAAACTTATTATATCTTCCTAATTTTCAACAACTAACATAAAAATTTCTATAAATAACATATTGACTATTGGTGGGGCATAGTGGTAGAAAATGGGAAGAATTGTAAATTTAGGTATATTTATCCCGATGAGCGCGCTTAATCAAGTCAAGTTTACTGATACTTATCATCTGCCCTTAGATGATAAGAAGCGCATTACATTGCCCTTCCGTTGGAGGGATGTGGGGGAAGAAAAAGTCGATGTCTTTCACGGCCTCTTTGATGAGCGCGACAATACCTTTACCGTAATGCCTGCAACGACTTTTAATACATTGGTTCAAAATTTCGGTGTGGGTTCCACTCTCTCTCCGAGCCAAATTACAAAGGCCAAGCAACGGCTTACGAGTAATGCCAAGCAATTATCACTGGATAAAAATGGTCGGATCAGCCTCTCGGTATTCCGTGATGAGAAAAATGATTTTTTGGTGACAGCAGCAATCGGGGGACAGGTCGTACTTTTGGGTGGGGGTGACCGCTTTAAGATCATGAGTCCTGCCCAATACGAGGCAGAGCAAAAAGCGGTTGATTTACCAATGGGGCAGATCATGGAGATGATCGGGCTCTAAACTTAGAGGATTTTTTTTATGTCAACATCCAGACAATATTTGTCGGAAGCAAATGTATGCCGCGGGAGTTTCCGCAGCCATTCAGAGCAGTCAGAGTTCCGCCGGGAATTCTGGCAGTACATCAGTATGCGGAGCAAAAAGCATCGTGGACAGACTGCGACCATTGAGAATTCGAAAAGATCCCAGTGGTTTATGGCGCAGCCGCGGGCATCTACTCATGCAGGTGAATGAAGATGGACGGATTTTATCATCAGCCCGTTTTATTACAGGCGGTCGTCGAGGCACTGGTGATACGGCCCGGGACAGTGATTGTGGATGGGACACTCGGTGGTGGAGGCCATAGTGAAGCTATTTTGAGGTCAAATGACAGTGTGAGGGTGGTGGGCCTCGACCAGGATGATGACGCTTTGGAGGCGGCCGCCCGCAGATTAATTGAATTTCAAGACAGGATCATGATTAAAAAAACAAATTATCAGGATGCAAAAACGGTATTAGGACAAATGGGTCTCGATACTGTCGACGGCGTTTTGCTTGATTTGGGGGTTTCATCCCACCAGCTCGATACCGGGGAACGGGGCTTTTCCTTTAACCGGGATGGGGCATTAGATATGAGGATGAACCGTTCCTGCGGGATGACTGCTGCCCATGTGGTTAATACTTATACGGAGTTCGAGCTTGAAAAGATATTCCGGGAATATGGTGAGGAGCACCAAGCCCGAAAAATCGCGCGGGAAATCGTTCGCCGCCGGGAAGATAAGCCTTTTAGCAGCACCCTTGATCTAGCCGGATTTATTGAAAAAATTTGTGGTGGTCGCCATGGAAAAATCCACCCGGCCACAAAAGTATTCCAAGCATTACGCATTGAGGTCAATAACGAGTTAGGCGCACTGCAAAATGGACTGGAAGGATTTTCGGGATTGTTAGCTAAAGGCGGGCGTTTCGCCGTCATTACCTTTCATTCATTAGAAGACAGGATTGTGAAGCATTACTTCCGAGATTGCAGCCAAGAGATGATCGATCATCCGACGTGGGCATCCGCGCGTAAGAATCCCCGGCATCTCTTCAGGCTCGTGACCCGCAAACCCGTGGAAGCCACTGATGACGAGATCAGGGCTAATCCCCGAGCCCGCAGCGCCAAGCTCAGGATCGTGGAGAAAATATAATTTATGTCACGGAACCGCCGCAATAATACTAATTCCATTAACCTCACAACGCTGATTGTGGCAGGAACTTTTATTTTTATCGTGGGGGCACTGGCTTTCTTCTACGTGCACCAGAAGAACCGTCTTGTATTTTTAGGGAATGAACTCAGGAAGATGGAACAGCAAATCCAGGTCTCCCGTGAGAAAAACGAGGTGCTCGCCGGTGCTGTGGCGAATCTGAAAAGCCCGCGGATCGTAAACTACAAAAATATCCAATGGGGATTAGGCCTAGTACAGCCGCACGACTCGCAATTCGTCGTTTTTGAGCAGACCCCTTCATCGGGCGCTTCTTCCCTGAATGTGGCTTCTGGAACTGTAAAAGCAACGCCGGTAAGAGGGGCGATACAAGGACAATGATCCAATGGAATGCCTATACGCGGGCGATGACGGTCAGTCTTATTGGCTTGACCGCCTTTACCGTTTTGTCGGCGCGTCTTGTCCAGCTCCAGGTCCGGGATCATGAGAAATATTATGAATTAGCCATCAATAACCACATGCGGAAAATCCCGATCGAGGCCCAACGCGGGGAGATCTATGATTGTAATGGGGAGATACTGGCGACGAGCCTGCCATTGAAGAAAATCACCATTGATCCGGTGGGGTTGAGGGAGGCTTATGAGTTCCAGATAAAAAGGATTCGGTCCAAAGCTAAAAAAGATCCCTCGGTGATTGTGCCCAAAGAAGGTGCTTTGGTGAAGGAATTTGGTCTATCACTGGCAAAAACCCTAGGACTACCTCAGGGGGAGGTTTTAGAAAAGTTAAACCGGAAAACCCGTTATGTGGAAATCGCCCGGCGTGTGTCCCCGGAGATGGTAGAGAACATCCGTGAGCTCAAGGCTCCACAAATCTTTTTTGACGAGGATTACCTGAGGAGTTATCCCCAGGAAACACTCGCGAGCCACATACTCGGTTACGTTGATTTTGACCAAAAAAGCGGTTTGCAGGGGATCGAAGAGCGTTTCCAGCATGTCCTCCGGGGACAGGATGGATGGCGGCGTATAGTCCGCGATTCTGCCGGACGCGAGATTGTGCCCTATCGTGCCCAGGATGTCCCCCCACGTAACGGGTACAATGTTATTTTGACGGTGGATAGCATTATCCAACACATTGTCGAAGATGAGATGGACACAGCCATGGCGGAACTCCAACCAGTGGGAGCGGTGGCGATCGTCACGAGGCCCAGGACCGGGGAAATACTGGCGATGTCCAGCCGTCCGACTTATAACCCAAATCTCCCCAAGACCGATCTTGACTCCATGCGCAACCGGGCGATCTCGGATATTATCGAGCCGGGGTCGACCTTCAAGATTGTCGCGATTTCCGGCGGGCTCAATGAGGGGCTAGTCACCTTGGATACAAAATTCTTTTGTGAGAACGGTGATTTTTTTTACGGGGGTCACTCTTTAAAGGATCATGATCCTTATGGCACATTAACCGTGAAAGAAGGTGTGCAAAAATCCAGTAACATCCTGACGGCCAAAGTGGCTTTGGAACTCGGGGAATCCCGGATGTATGATTACACAAGGAAATTCGGTTTTGGTGAGAGAACCGGGGTGATTCTCCCCGCAGAATTACGGGGCATACTCAACCCATTAAATAAGTGGTCGAAAATCAGCATTACGCGTATTCCCATGGGCCACGAGATCGGCACCACTCCTTTACAGATGCTCATGGCCATGAATGTCATCGCTAACGGGGGATTACTCATGAAACCCATGCTTGTGTCAAAAACAACCGACAGCCAGGGTCGGGTGATGGAACAAAACTATCCCCAGACCGTCCGCAGGGTTATTAGCCCGTATGCATCGGAACTCATGAATGAAGCCCTGAAAGCCGTTATTGAAAAAGGGGGAACCGCCCAGAAAGCCGCTGTGGAAGGATTCACTGTGGCAGGAAAAACAGGGACAGCCCAGAAAATCGATCCTAAGACGGGAAGATATTTCCAGGGAAAACGCGGGAAAGTCGTGGCCTCATTCGTGGGGTACATGCCTGCCGAGAATCCTGAGTTTAGTATCATCGTGATCCTCGACGAACCCCAATCAAAAGTGACGTATGGTGGGCAGACTGCGGCCCCGATATTCAGCCGGATGGCCCAGAGGATCGCCCAGCATATGGCCCTGCGCCCTTCACCGCAAACCACGCCAGAAAACCTTAACATGGCATCAAGTTTATAATGTTACTCTCGGAGATCATACCCCACATTGATGTGGAGAAGGTGACCGGAAACACGAGCGTCCCGGTGAGTGGTATAGCCCATGATTCGCGTAAGGTGCTCCCCGGTAATGTTTATATCGCCATTACAGGGTTAAAATTAGATGGCGCGCAATTTGCACAGCAAGCGATAGACCAAGGAGCCGTGGCGATTGTCCAAGAGGCTCCCGTTCCAGACTCATCGACGACCGCCCATCTCCGAGTCAGCCACGCCCGCCGTGCCATGGCGCAAATAGCGCAGGTATTCCACGGATATCCGGACGGGAAACTTAAAGTCGTGGGTATTACCGGGACAAACGGCAAAACCACCACCACTTTTATTATTAAACACCTCCTAGCCGGAACCGGGTGTAAGTCGGGTCTGATCGGGACAGTAGTATATGATGACGGTGAAAAGGAGATGCCCGCTGCCCGTACGACCCCTGAATCCACGGAAGTCTTTGCCATGATGTCCCGGATGATCGAATCAGGTTGTAAGGCCTGTGTGATGGAAGTCTCCTCACACGCTCTTGATCAGGGACGTGTGGAAGGAATTGATTTTGATGTGGCGATCTTTTCGAACCTCACTCAGGACCATTTGGATTATCACCAGACTTTCGAGGCATACTTCGATGCCAAGAGCCTACTTTTCAGGAATCTCGGTAAAGGTAAAAAAGAGCCAACCGCCTTGATTAATCTCGATGACAGTCGTGCTACAGAATTAATTTCACGGGTCAATCCTGTAGCCAAAGTCCTGACATACGGTTTTGCAGAGTCCGCCGATATGCGTGCGGTACTTGTCACCCTCAAGAGCCGGGAAACAAAATATAAACTCCATTATGCGGGGGCTATATACGAAGTATTCCTGCCACTGGCCGGCCGACATAATATTTATAATAGCCTCGCGGCCCTGGGGACGGCGGTGGCACTCAAAATGGATATTAATGCGGCAGTAAAGGCTTTAGCGAATATTCCATTTGTGCCCGGACGCCTTGAGACTGTTGTGACGGGGATGCCGGTTGATATTTTTGTTGATTATGCGCACACGGATGATGCTCTGAAGAATGTGCTTTCGACTTTGCGTGAGACTTCCACGCGCCGGGTCATTACGGTTTTTGGCTGTGGCGGTGACCGTGATTCCAAAAAACGTGCTTTGATGGGTCGAGTGGCAGCGGAATGGTCCGACCATACGGTAGTGACCAGTGACAATCCACGGAAAGAGAATCCGTCAGAAATTATTGCCGCAATTTGCCTCGGGTTTGACGGGAAAAAGAATTTTGAAGTGTTAGAAGACCGTCGTGAAGCGATTTATCGTGCGCTGCAAATTGCTCAGGATGGTGACACGGTCCTGATCGCAGGCAAGGGGCACGAGACATATCAGGAATTCGCTAATGAAGTGGTCCCTTTCGATGATCGTGAGACGGTTCGTGAATTGGCTGCTATACTTTTGGCCAGCAAAGGAGACTTATGAATGGAGTGAAGTTTTCTGAAGCAGCATCATTTTGTCATGGGAAAATCTCCGGGACCAATCCGGACGCGTTCTTTACTGGAGTATCCACAGACACCCGTAAAGTCGGACAGAAAAGCCTCTTTGTGGCGCTCAAGGGGGATCGTTTTGATGCCCATGATTTTGTCGGAGCAGCCATCGCCCAAGGAGCCGCGGGGGTCGTGGTCGAGGAGTCCCGGGGTATCGAGCTGCCTGCCGGAGCGATTAAAATCGAGGTTACTGATACATTAATAGCTTTGCAGCAAATTGCTGCGGGATACCGTCGCAAATTGCCTGTTAAAACCGTGGCGGTGACAGGTAGTAATGGGAAGACATCGACGAAGGAATTTACCGCGGCCGTATTATCCAAAGGATTTGTAACGCGCAAAACACTGGGGAACTTAAATAATCATATTGGTGTCCCACTGACCATTTTCCAACTCGATACGGATACACAGATGGGAGTCATCGAAATGGGCATGAATCACGCAGGGGAATTAGCCCCGCTCATGGAAATCGCACAACCGATCATCGGGATTGTGACAAATGTCAGTCCGGTCCATATTGAGAATTTTAAAGATGAAAACGGGATTGCCGAGGAGAAGGCGACAGTGGTTCGTGGTATCCCGGCGGACGGGCATGCGATCATTAATCTTGATGACAAATGGTGCCCGATCGTTTCAAAGGGGGTCACTGCAAAAATCATGACTTTTGGGATCAATAACCAGAGCGCGACGCTCTGGGCGGATGCGATGAGTACAGGAAAAGACGGTATCCGGTATACCCTGCACCATGAGGGTAAATCATACCCGGCCTTCAGTCCGGTTTTTGGTGAGCACATGGTTTACAATGCCATGGCAGGAAGTCTCGCGGGACTAATCAGTGGATTGTCGTGGGAAGCGATTTGCGCCGGGTTAGCAGAGGTGCAGTTACCCGGTATGAGAATGCAGCAACTCCAGATCAAGGGAGTAAATCTAATCAATGACGCCTACAATGCCAATCCTGTCTCAATGGCCGCCGGATTAAAAACTCTCAAGACTGTTGGTGCAGGCACAAATTGTTTTGCCGTAGTGGGAACAATGTATGAGCTGGGTAGCTTGGCCGTCGAAGAACACAAAAATGTCGGACGTTTGGCTGCTGAATTAGGCCTAGACGGTCTTTTTGCCCGGGGTGAATTTGCCACGCAAATTATACAAGGTGCCCGTGAGGCGGGGATGAAACCCGGACAGGTCAGTGCAGTAAATGAAGCCTTAGAAATTGCCACTTTATTGAACCAACAATGTAAACCGGGGGATCACGTGCTCATAAAGGGTTCACGTGGTGCCAAAATGGAGGAGGTTGTGGCCGCATGGCAACAACTCGCGCAATAAATGTTATACTATTTGCATAACCTAGCAGACTTTTTCGGGGGATTTAATGTTTTCCAATATGGGACATTTCGGATGCTGATGTCTGCACTGACAGCCCTTTTACTTTCCTTATTTATGGGGCCATGGGTCATCCGTCAGCTTCTCGCCCTGAAAATCGGTCAGCCGATTCGGTCAAAAGAAGAAGTGCATAAACTTTTTGAATTGCATGGTAAAAAGATGGGAACCCCGACAATGGGAGGAGTATTGATCTTAGCATCAGTGATTATCTCGACTCTCCTCTGGGCCCGTCTGGATATTCATTTTATTTGGTTGGGATTGTTCGTTTTGATTGTTTTGGGCGCACTGGGGTTTGCGGATGATTATATGAAGGTGGTCAAAAAGAATTCGAAAGGTGTATCCGCCCGGCAAAAGTTAGTTGTTCAATTTGGTCTGGCAGTCGTCGTCGGGATATTTTTGATTACAAACAATGATAGCGGGGATAAGATCCGTAATCTTTTCCTTCCGATGATCAAAACCCCTGTCATGGATATGGGGATACTCTCACTGGGCTTTTTTGCATTGGTCATGGTTGGTTCATCCAACGCGGTAAATTTAACGGATGGACTGGATGGGTTGGCCATTGGATGCACGATTACTGTCGCCGGCTCCCTTGCAATATTTGCTTATTTGTCAGGGCAACTGACGTTAGCTACCTATCTTTTGATTCCTCATGTAAGGGGAGTGGAGGAGTTATCGATCATGTGTGGGGCCATGGTTGGTGCGGGGTTAGGATTCCTTTGGTATAATTGCCATCCGGCAAAGGTATTTATGGGGGATACAGGTTCCTTGGCCATCGGTGGATTCCTTGGTTACGTGGCAATATGCATCAAGCAAGAGTTCGTCTTGGTGATTATCGGGGGTATTTTTGTAATTGAAGCCCTCTCGGTCATCCTCCAAGTCGCCTCTTTCAAGCTCACGGGAAAACGGATTTTTGCTATGTCCCCGATCCATCATCATTTTGAACTCAAAGGCTGGAATGAATCCACGGTGGTAATCCGGTTTTGGATTCTTTCGATCATTTTTGCACTCATGGGATTTGCCACCTTAAAACTGAGATGAAACCCGACCTTAAAAATTATAATATTGTTGTTCTCGGTGCCGGCCGTAGTGGTTGCGCAGCCGCACGGTTCCTTTTGTCCAAAGGGGCCAGAGTGACAATTCAGGATGAGGGCACTATCCGTGATGCCCAAGACCTTGTCCGAGCCGGATGCCAGGTACAGTCAGGGGGGGCAATCGATTTTGAAGGACGATTTGATCTGGCTGTGGTCAGTCCAGGAATCGATCCCCGTAAACGCTGGATTCAATCTTTAATAAAAAGAAATATCCCGATCTGGAGTGAGCTCGAGTTGGCATGGCAATTTTGTGAATGCCCGATCATAGCCATCACAGGGACCAATGGCAAAACGACCACGACAGAATTGCTGGAGTCCGTATTTCGCACGGCCGGGAAAAAGACTGTGGCTAGCGGGAATATCGGCCTGCCATTCACCGAAGCGATTGCAGAAAGCGGTTCGCTGGATGTGATGGTCATAGAGGTCAGCTCTTTCCAGCTTGAACAAATCAAAGGGTTTCGCCCCGTCACCAGTGTGTACCTGAATCTTTCACCAGACCACCTTGACCGTTATGATTCCATGGAGGATTATCGTGCAGCAAAAAACCGTATTTTTGAGAATCAAAGGGCCGATGACAGTGCCGTGGTAAATGCTGACTTTCATTATGACGAAATCACCGCCCGCAAAATAACATTTAGCACGACGCAAAAAAATGCCGATTATACTTTTGATGCGGGGATGATATTTAAATCCGGGGAGCCTTATTTTGATACGGGCCGATCCCTCTTGCGCGGTGTCCACAATGCTGAAAATATTATGGCGACACTGGCTGTGGCTGCTGAATGGGGTTTACCTTTTGAAAAAGTGACAGAAGCGATTTGCGCCTATCAACCGGCCCCGCACCGTTGTGAGCTTGTCGCAGTCATTAATGGAGTGAGTTTTATTAATGACTCCAAGGCGACGAATATTGATGCCTTAGGAAAGGCACTGCTGTCACAGTCCGGGAAAGTAATCCTGATCGCAGGTGGTAAAGATAAAGGGTTTTCTTTTGATTCACTCGCTCCTTTGATCGCTCAAAAGGTGAAGAAGGCATTTTTAATCGGCGAGACGGCAGGTAAAATAGCCGGTTCTTGGATGGTCTCGACGGAGATAGAGGATTGTGGCGACTTGGCCACCGCCACACGAAAAGCCAGTGCAATGGCTAGTGCAGGTGATGTGGTCCTATTTTCCCCAGCCTGCTCGAGCTTTGATCAATTCAAAAACTACGAAGACCGCGGGAACCAGTTTAAAAATTTCGTACTCCCTCAACAAGGGTATGATGAAGCAAACAACAAAACAACAAGAAGCCCCTTAGGGGTTAATCAGGAGATAAAAATCATATGAAACTCGGTAAGATATTCATCATCGTGCTGGCTCTGCACGTTGTGGTGATCGGTGGCATCCTTGGATACCACTTCCTCAAGAGTAAAAACAAAGGAGTATCCGCGGATATGGCGACACAAAACGTCATTGAATCGGCTCCTTCATCCATCAATAATAAAGTAGTGGCCGACATGGACAGTGCTTCCACGGCTATTCCTACCACCGACGCCTATGCGACGGAGATTATTACGGAACCGGCCTCTGTGGCGCAGTCCACTCCACCGTCCCAGACTACCCCTGTGGCCAAAGCTCCTGTAACTGCAACCCATCCAGTAGCGGTAGTCGTTCCAGAAACAGCTCCGGCTGTGGCGACTGCACAGCCTGTTCCTTCTGTGGCCCCTGAAGTTGTAGAATCTGTGACGCCCACGGCATCCGTGCCTGAAGTCATTGCCGAGTCTCAACATGTCGATGTGGCTACCAGTGTTGTGACTTATAAGGTTCAAAAAGGTGACACGCTGATTAAAATCGCCAAGAAAAATAATGTCTCCGTGTCCAGCCTGAAGACTGCTAATAAACTTTCGGGCGATAATCTCAAGATTGGGCAAGCTTTGACAATCCCCGGGAAAATGACAGAGGTTATTACAGAGCAAGTTGCTGTGGTGGCATCTAATCCTGCGACCGGCACGGTCATCGAAAAGAGTGCAGAGATTAAGGAAACCATTGTCACGGAAAATGTCAGTCATACGGTTAAAAAAGGGGATACACTCTATCGCATCTCCAAACTTCAGAATGTTTCCGTGGATGCAATCAAGTCAGCGAATAAGCTGACCGGTGAAAACCTCAAAGTAGGTCAAAAGCTTGTGATCCCGGGTAAAACAAAGACAGTCACTAAAGCCCCTGCCCTCCAGACGGCCAAAGTGTCGGCACAGACCACTTCAACAGGAAATATGAATGTTTATGTCGTACAAAAAGGTGACAGCATTTATGGAATAGCCAAAAAACACAATGTACCCGTCCAAGAACTTGTTTCTGCTAACAATATCAAAGACGTGACAAAAATCAGTGTCGGGCAAAAACTATCCATCCCTGCGAAAGAAAGTACGACAGCAGCCCCTAAAGTCGTGGCTCCGGCAGTCATTCCCGCAGGTGCGACAGCCGTTCCCTCAACCCCTGTTAATGGTGTCGCCGCGATGGCTACAGCGAAGGTTGATGAAGCTGTCAAGACTGTGGTGCCTGTCCAAAATACGGAAAGTGCCTCGTCACCCGCTGCAACAGTGCCTACGAGCCAGATGCAAATGGCTAACAGCGAAAAGCTCGACTAACCTTGTTGTAAATTAAAAATTCCTGATTAAAGGCCGTCCGTAATGTTTTCCACCAAACAAAGTGCCATCACCCTCGTTGTCGTCGTATTGATACTGACGACATTGGGGTTAGTGATGCTTTTCAGTACCAGTGCATTTGCCATGAAACAAAGTGGGGACCCCTACTATTTCATCGAAAGGCAGGTTGTCTTTCTGTTGCTGGGTGGGGTGGGATGCATTGCGGCGGCTTGCTTAAATTACCAAAACTACGAAAAGTATGCTTGGTGGATATTAGGGGCGACGATATTGGCTCTCATTCTATGTTTGATACCGGGTTTAGGAATAAAGGTCGGAGGAGCCAGGCGTTGGTTGAATCTTGGATTTACACGTTTACAACCAGCGGAATTCGCAAAGTTAGGTGTCATCATCTTTCTTTGTTTTTGGATGGCGAAAAATTATAAATTGGTTCCAAAATGGGATTGGGGGTTTATCTATCCCGCACTCATTGTTTCTGTGCCACTGGCCCTGATTTTTCTACAACCTGACTTAGGAACGGCTTCATTAATCGGTTTAGTCATGATCATACTGATGTTCATAGCGGGGACGAAAATGAGGTATATACTCCCGAGTGTTATTCTCCTGCCTTCGATCGTTTTGACGATCGCATTAGCGATCCCCGAAAGGCGTGCACGACTGCTTTCATTCCTAAATCCAGAAAATGACAAAGACGGGAAAGGTTATCAAGTCTGGCAAGCCCTGATTGCCTTGGGCTCGGGGGGGATTGATGGTTTAGGCTTGGGTAATAGCCGCCAGAAAATGATGTATCTGCCGGAAGCACATAATGATTTTATTTTCCCTGTTATCGGCGAAGAGCTTGGACTCTGGTGGACGCTCGGGATTGTGTTTTGTTACATCCTGATCATGGTCTGTGGATTCATGATCGCCGTCTGTGCCAAGGACAAATTCGGTCTATACCTGGCTTCAGGGATTACCCTTCTGATTTGCCTACAGGCCGTTATTAATATTGCCGTTGTCACAAACCTTTTGCCGAATAAGGGAATGCCCTTGCCTTTTATCAGTTACGGGGGATCTAATTTATTGGTCTGTCTGATTGGCATCGGTATCTTAATCAATATTTATAGGCATGGGGTTTTTATCGAAAAACATGACCCTTTCGCGATAGCGGAATACACACCGAAGGTCTAAGAATTATATGAACTTTGTCATTGCATGTGGCGGTACAGGAGGACACCTTTTCCCGGGATTAGCCGTGGCAGAGGTGCTCAAGGATCGTGGACATGAGGTGACTCTCTTTATTTCCAGTAAGGAAATCGACAGGCTCGCACTAAAAGATTATCCAGGATTGCATGCAGTGAGCCTATCGGTGGTTGGTTTGCCGCCGATTTTCTCACTGAGGATGATTACATTTATCAAAGGATTTATTAGCTCGATTTTCAAATGCCTGTCGATTTACCAGACTGATGCTCCCTCATGCATACTTTCTATGGGCGGGTTTACGGCTGCACCTCCCGTGATTGCCGGGTGGCTCAAAGGAGTGCCCAGTATTGTCCATGATTCAAATGCTATCCCGGGTAAGGCAAATGTATTGGTATCTCGGTTTGTCTCCAAAGTAGTTTTAGGCTTGGATGAGTGTAGGTCATATTTTCCACATAAACCTGTGGAAATAACAGGCACACCACTGAGAAAATCATTGAAGTCGGCCACTGAAAAGCATTATGAATATTTCGGTTTGAATCCTTTGAAAAAAACGATTTTGGTCATGGGCGGTAGCCAAGGGGCGGGGGGAATAAATGAAGCTGTCCTGAAAGTCTTGCCGATCATGAATGAAGCCCAAAAAAGGGAATGGCAATTCATCCACATTACCGGCTCCAAGGATGAATCCAAAGTGCGTGAAATATACAGCAAGACCGGTGTGGTGGCATTTCTAGCCCCATTCAGTCATGAGATGGGCGAGATGTACCGAGTGGCAGATATCGCCATTTCACGCTCGGGAGCAGCGTCGATGACAGAACTTTCATTCTTTGGTATTCCGGCGGTTTTTATCCCATACCCTTATGCCGCCGAAGATCACCAAACCAAGAATGCCCGTATCTTTGAAAGGGCCGGTGCCGCACAACTTGTTTCACAAGAGGAAGCCACCCCCCAAAAGTTAGTCGATGATATTAATAAACTTTTGAGTCATCATGATGAATTTTCGAAAAAAGCACGTGCACTTTTTGTCGAAGATGCTGAAATAAAGGTAGCAAACGTTATGGAGGCATTATGTCGTTAGACATGAATCATATTCAAAAATTAATTAATGAAAAAAATGGACGCATCCACCTGATCGGGGTGGGGGGGTCGGGAATGAGTGGGATCGCCCGCATCCTCCTCCAGAAAGGTTGCCCAGTCAGTGGCTCTGACCTGCTACAGAATAACGAGATTGAAAAACTCCAGGCGCTGGGATTAAAATTCCAGAACCGCCATCATGCCAGCCATGTAAAGGATGCGGCCTTGGTGGTTTATTCATCGGCTATCCGTTGTGAAAATGAAGAGTATAAAGCCGCACAAGAAGAGGGTATTCCCTTGGTTCGTAGGGCTGAGGCATTGAGTGTATTGATGGGTTCGCAAAAGTCTGTGGCGGTAGCTGGAATGCATGGGAAAACCACCACGACGTCGATGTTGGCATTTGTCTTGAAAGCTTGTCACCAGCAACCCAGCTACTACGTGGGTGCCGAAGTGCCTGACCTTGGCGCGAGTGCGGAGCTGGGTATGGGCGAGCAATTTGTTGCGGAGATTGATGAAAGCGATGGTACGGTGACATTGTTTGAGCCGGAGTATAGTATTGTGTTGAATATTGAGGAAGAGCATCTCGATTATTACAAAGATATCAGGGCTATCCTCTCGGCCTTTGAGACGCTGGGGAGTAATACCCAGAAGAAAATTTTCTACTGCGCAGATGACACTGAAACTTTCCTGCTCTTTGCGAAAAGTGACAAGGCGGTCAGTTTTGGATTTGGTGATGTGTCGACTATTAGGGCTATTGACGTGCAGCCGGGGCAATTCAGCTCGACATTCAAGGTTATGAATAATAACTGTTTGCTCGGATCTGTGACGCTGAATGTCCCCGGCAGGCAGAATATTTCCAATTCCCTTGCGGTGATTGCTGTTGCCCTTGAGTTCAACCTTTCATTTGAAAAAGTCGCCAAAGCATTGGGCGGATTTTGTGGTGCCAGAAGGCGTTTTGAAGTGAAGCTCAAGACAAATAATTTTGTTGTTGTCGATGATTACGCCCACCATCCTACTGAGATTAAAGCGACTTTAGCAGCGGCCAAAAGCGGTCATAGCCAGAGGATTATTGCTCTCTTTCAACCGCACCGTTACAGCAGGACCATGCATTTCAGGGATGAGTTTGCCAAGGCATTTAGTGATGCAGACCTGCTTTTCCTGACCGATATATATGCGGCCAGTGAAAAGCCCGTTGACGGGGTCACTGGAAAAACGATTTATGATGCCGTCAAGCTGGAGTCTGGTATCCAAGTGGATTATGAACCAAATTTCCGCAAGTTACTCTCAAAGGTTTCGCAAATTGCTCAGCCTGGGGACATGATTATCACTCTCGGGGCAGGGAATATCCATGAGGTGGCGGCTAAAATTGCGGATGAACTCAAGACTTTTGAAGGCATCTGGGCTGTGACAAAGCCTGAAACAAAAATTCTCCGCCAAGAACCAATGCGTAAACATACCACCATGCATGTGGGTGGTCCGGCACAATTTTGGATTGAACCAGCTGACGAGGTGGACCTGAAGGTTATTCTAGAGTACGCAGCCTCCCATGATATTCCACGCATTGTGGTCGGACGCGGGAGCAATTTGCTCGTCAAGGAAGGGGGGATTAATGGGTTTGTGCTCCATCTTGGTTCCCCGTATTTTAAACGGGTTGAAATTCTTGAAGGTAACAGGATCCTTACAGGTGCCGGTGCGCGTAATAAGGAAGTCGTGATGCAGCTCAAGCGGATGAATCTCGGAGGATTTGAGTATTTGGCCGGAGTTCCGGGGAATATAGGCGGCGCATTAAGGATGAATGCAGGAGCCATGGAGGGGAGCACATTTGATGTCGTCGAGAGTGTCCGCTTTATGGATGACCGAGGAATCATTTATGACAAAAAGAAAGAGGAGCTGGAAGTTTATTACCGTAATGTTCCTGTATTCAGGACTCACATAGCCCTTTCCGCAGTTTTGAAAGCCAGTGTCGATACGACTGAGCAGATTACCCAACGCCTCAAGGTGATGGATACAAAACGCTGGACGACACAGCCGGCGGCCCCTAGTGCCGGATGCATTTTTAAAAATCCCGCAATGTGTGGGGCAGGGAAATTGATTGATGAGCTCGGACTGAAAGATACGAGGGTCGGAGGCGTGCGTGTCTCCGATATCCACGGTAATTTTATCATCAATGATGCCAAAGGCACCGCCAATGATGTCTTAGAATTGATCGAAATCATCAAACAAAAAGCCAAGGAAGTCCGGGGTATCGAACTCGAAACGGAAGTGATGATCTTGGGCGAGGATGAGGATGGAGTGATTTATGAATAAACCGGTTTCACAAATGAATATTGCAGTCCTTAAAGGGGGGATTTCAAGCGAACGCGAAGTTTCCCTCCGCTCAGGGGCTGCCGTCGCAGAGGCATTAGCCGGGGAAGTGGCTTCAGTTGTAGAAGTCGACATCCAGTCGAAAGATTTTTCACTGCCAGCAGGTATCGATTTTGCCTTTTTAGCGTTGCATGGGGAATTTGGCGAGGATGGACAAATACAAAATATCCTAGAGCATAAAAAAATTCTCTACTCGGGGGCGGGTGTAGAAGAAAGTAGGAATGGCTTTGATAAAATCCTGACAAAGTTACTCTTCGAAAAAGCTTCTGTCAAAACCCCCGGATTTGAACTCCTTGACGAGCCCCAGGCTCGTTTAAGCAAATTGCATGCGCCAATCGTGATCAAGCCGCCATGCCAAGGTTCCAGTGTAGGTATCGAGATTATCAAGGGAGAGTCTTTAATTGCTGGTGCTATCCAAAGGGGCTACCGCTACGGTTCGCGCCTGTTAGTAGAGGAATTCCACCAGGGGCGTGAATTGACGGTGGGGGTGATAGGAGGAGAAGTGCTTCCGGTAGTCGAAATCCGTCCAAAGAGTGGTTTTTACGATTACACAAATAAATATACCCAAGGGGCGTCGGAGTACCAAGTGCCTGCGGATCTTTCTCCGGAGGAAACTGAAATTGTGCAGGCGGAGGCTTTAAAGGCTTATCATGCAATCAGTGGACACCTTGTTTACGGGCGCGTGGATGTGATCCTCGATTCGAAAAAGAATCCATGGGTATTGGAGGTCAATACCATTCCTGGTATGACGGGGACGAGCCTGCTCCCGAAAGCGGCGGCGGCAATGGGCATTAGTTTTCCAGCACTCTGTTTGAAAGTGATTGTCGAGTCGTTAAAAGCCCGGCTATCAGTCAGTGAGGTGTTATTATGAATTACCGGAGAAGCACGGGAATAAACCCGAAACTTTTGAATGTCAAGGTCACTTCCCGTAAGAAGACGACGGTTAAAACCCAATCCTCGGGAAAATTTCTCTTGGTACTGGTGATTGTTGTTTTCTCCCTGACGGCAACAGTATTGGCTACAAAATTCCTAGCCCAAAAAATGTTTTATGAAAATGAGAGTTATACGCTCCAGAATATTTACATCGATAACCATGCCCAGATGAGCCAAGTCGAAATCCTGCAAATTGCCCAAGTAAAAAAAGGGGATAACCTTTTTGCTCTGGATTTGGAGGAAGTCCGCAGCAAACTTGAAGGGATCCCTCATATTAAAAATGCAGAGGTTTATCGACAGCTACCGGATTCCTTAACCATCCGGCTCATTGAAAGGCAACCTGTCGCGCGATTGGGGCTGTGGTCCGGGAAAGTGGATAATGGGGTGAGGGTTATTGACCAATATTTATTAGATGACGAGTCCGTCGTGATGGGCCGCCGGCCGGCGCAATCCCCTCATTATCCTTTTTTAGTCGGTCTGAATGAAAAACAGGAAATTAAGGAGGGTATGAAACTGGCTAACCCGGAGGCCATTGCCGCCTGTAAATTATTAAAAAGAATTGATGTCAGCCCGGCCCGTTCGATTATTGAAATTGTCCAAATAGATGTTTCAAAAAAAGATCAGGTGACGTTGGTCTTGAATGACGGGGCAAGGATCAAAGTTTTGTCGCAATTTGTGGACGAACACATTGAAAGGCTCGAAGCGATTTTAAATTACACACATCAAAACGAAAAAATCCTGCAAACAGCTGATCTGACGGTGGATCGGAATGTGCCGGTGGTATTCCAACCATAGGAAAAGGGGGAGGAAGTAATGAGGAATAAATCAAAAATTATAGTAGGATTGGAAGTCGGGACTTCCAAAGTGACAGCCATTGTCGGGGAGATAAAACCGGACAACTCGATCCAGATATTAGGATTTGGCAGGTCAAAGTCTGTGGGGATCCGCAAGGGAGAAATAAATGATTTTGACATGACGAGCGAATGTATTTACCAGGCGCTCAACGAGGCAGAGCTCAAAGCTAATGTCACGATTAATGAATTATATCTGGCGTGTACGGGTGGACATATCAAAAGCTTTTCACACCGGGGCGATGCAATGATTTCAGGCGAGGAAAGTGAAGTCTGCTTGTATGATCTTGACGAGGTGGAGGAATCCGCCAAGGAGGCGGCCATCCCAGCAGAGGACACTTTGATCCATGCGGTGCTCCAACATTATTATGTGGATGGAAAAGAAGGAATCCGTAATCCTGTTGGACAATTGGGTACCAAGCTTGAAGCGGATTACCTCCTGATACACGGGCGCGAACTGAGGATTAAAAATGCCATCAAATGTGTGAAGAGTACAGGGGTCGAAGTTTATGATGTGGTTTTTTCCCCTGTAGCCGCCGCCCAGACAATTTTGAAACAGGATGATAAAAGGCATGGTGCCATAATGATCGATATCGGGGCGGGTACCACTGAGTATGTTGTTTATGCGAATGATGCCATAAAGCATGCAGGAGTCATTGCTGTCGGGGGAGAACATATTACTAATGATATTTCGATTGGATTAAAGCCCACCTCGGCAGCATCCGAGAGGTTAAAAATCGAGCATGGAAGCCTATTAGTGGAAGATATGGATTCCCAAGAGCTGATCAATTTAAGGGGTGAGTTAGCCTATGAAGAATGGACCGTTTCTAAGGCTGACCTGACGGCTATCATGAGGGCAAGGGTGGAGGAAATATTTGAACTAGTCCACCAAGACATTGAGAGCAAGGGATTGATGCCTTATTTAAGGCATGGTGTCTACCTGACAGGAGGATCGAGTATGATTGTGGGAATCGCTGAGCTTGCGGAGGAGGTTTTTGAATTACCGGTCAATGTCCTTCAGGGGCCACAAACAAACACGCAAGTACCCCTTGATTTGAATCCTGAATATTCTGTGGTCGTGGGGCTCTTGAAATATGCACATAAAGTCGAAGAAGAAAAAGCTGAGAGAATGCCGCATCAGACACTTGAACGGATCAGTCGCCGCGTAATGGATTTTATCTACGCGATGAAAAGCTTAATATTTTAAAATAATAGATCAGAGGGAATAAATATGATTGAATTCAATAGGGACGGAATCTTGGGTGAACAGGCCTCACTACCGCCAAGCCGTATTAAAATATTCGGCGTGGGTGGGGTGGGGATTCATTGTATTGATAAAATGATTATTGAAGGCCTTAACCAAATGCCTTTGGTTTCTTTTGATACCCGTGCACAATCCCTTGAATCGAGTATTGCTGGGGAAAAAGTACTGTTAGGCAAAAGGATCTTACGCGGGATCGGGGCCGGGGGTGATCCTGAGTCTGGAAAATCGGCAGCCACTGATGATGAGGGGGTCATCCTCTCACTGATGAAAGATACAGACATTGTTTTTCTGGTCGGCGCACTGGGGGGAGGCACAGCTACGGGAGGGCTCCCTGTATTTGCGAAGACGGCCCGTGTCGCGGGAATAAAAACAGTGTCCATAGTGACCCTTCCCTATGACTTCGAAGGAAAACGCAGGATGGATGATGCCCGGCGGGCATTGGATCTATTAGAGGAGGTTTCGGATTGTGTCTTGGTTTTGGATCATTCACGTTTATCGGATTTGATCGATGAGATCGGAGGATTGAGGAATTCATTTGAATCCATGACAGATCTCCATGTCAGGGCTATTTTGGCATTATGGCGGATGTTGTCCTTTAAAAACCTCGCAAAGATTGACTTTGAAACCATCGGCAAATGTTTTGAGCAGGATGCACAAACTTTATTTGGTTATGGTGAGGTCAGGGACAGGAATGTGAAGGATGCTTTGGGCCATGTATTTTCCAGTGTTTTAATGGGGAATAATATCCTTTTACGCCAGGCGGACTCCGTCCTGATGAGTATCACTGCGGGAAAAGAAATGACCATGCAGGATGTCCAGCACATCCTTGATGATGTGAAACTGCGATTGAATCCGCAAACAAAGATACAAGTTTCAGCCAGTATCCATGAGGATTTTGATGACCGTCTGAATATTTCAGTTTTTGCAATCACTCCCCATGGACGCCCGGAAATCAAACCCCTGTCTGTGGTGAAGGATTCAGCCGAAATCGAAATGAACCTCTTTCAACAACCCGCCAAAACGGTTAAAGAAAAAACCGGTTCAACATCAATGGCATCAGCTTTTCCGAATGGCCTTGTAGAATCTGAGATAACAATTAAACCTGCGGCAACGGTAAAGCCTAAGAAGAAGAGGTTGGAGAAGCAGGAGTTAATTGAATTCCAAAAGCAAAAAGGCCGTTTCGATAAAACAGAACCCACAATGGTGAACGGTGTGGATCTCGATATTCCCACATTCATGCGCAAAAAAATCGCTATAGGAGCGGAGTAGTTCCTCGAGTGTATTTCATAATCAAGCGCCGGTAGGTTTCTGAAGGATTGTCGCCGAAGGGATCCACGGGCATGCGGCGGGTGCCTTGGGTAAAATCAATGGAATAAAGCCCGAAGCGTGGGGCGTATGATCCCCATTCATAATTATCAGTCATTGACCAATGAAAATAGCCTTTAACCGGGAAACCTTCTTGAATCGCTGTGTCCACAGCCTCCAAATGAGCAGAGAGGTAAGCACTGCGGTGAACCCTGTCAAAACGGGGATAGAGTTTGTTGTTAAATGATCTTCTGGTAGCCATCCCGTTTTCAGCAATAACAATGTCAAAGCCTGGAAAAGACTTTGCATAAGACCGGATAAAGAATCCTAATCCTTGGGGAAGCATACGCCAATCCCACCATTTACTCGTAACGGCTTGCAACATTTGCATCCTGAGGGACTTTGTCTGGTATTCCCAATCCCACCAGACCGGCCAGCGAAAAGCGTGTGCGCTGAAGGGATCGTAATAGTCAAATGCCACATAATCAAAAAAACGGGTTTCACCAGATTCATACATCTCTTCCCAGAGTGGACGCAGGGAATTTTCTGTAAAGAGTTTGGGTAACAAGGCGAGTTGGAGTTTTCTTGCCAGCATACCGAAAGCGTAGGAGGGATCTTTTTTGAGGGGGAGCTTGGCATCACGGAAATCGTGATCAAACTCTTTGGCGCGCCGTTTCAGGTAGAGTGGGAGGTCGTGTAATGGTTTTTTACCCTGACCAAAGTGGAGTACATCGTACCAGACTCGGTCCACCCAATAAAGATCATGGCAAAAGTTATTTGTCGAAATATTCACCTCGCCCCACTTATTTTTGGCATATAGTTTTTTAAGCCTGCTGTAGGTACGGACATGGGCAGTGTAGAGGTTGACGAGTGCTTTTTGGGCGTAAAGGGGGCCTCGCTTGAAGGAGCCGGGGAATATTCCCAGAATGTATTGGTTGAGGATGAGGATATTGGCCTCATTTATGGTGATAATCCAGCGCAAGGGAGGATGTCCATTTTCGATGAGTTTATGATTGATCCATTCGACCGTATCAACGCAATGATTGCTGAGTAAGTCGATATTTTCTGTTTTTAACCAAGGATCGCTCCCGAGCCAATTTGGATGGGTAAAGTGGAAAAGGGTGACCAACGGGGTTAATCCTTGTTCGTAAGCCGAGGATATCATCCCGGCATAATGGGAAAGGGCCTTCAGGTCATAAGCCGGTATTTGAGTGGACCGGATATCTAAGGAAGGTTGGAGTCTGGTCCATTCGATTCCCAGCCGGAATGAATTAATGCCCAAGGATCTGGCTAGGGAAAAGTCTTCTGCGTAAATTTTCCAGAAGTCAGCAGCAAGTCCCGAGGGTGCGACCTCACGCTGTTTTTCCCATTGAGCCCAATTATTAAGAGGTTCACCCTGATTATTGTATCCCCCTTCGTGTTGGTAACCGGAAGAGGATACGCCCCAAAAAAAGGGAGAAGATTGATTTTGGTCATTCAGATGATTCATCAAGTGTGGCTAGCTCCTTTGGAGGTCGCATGTTCACCCCGCAGGGTGACTTGATTATGCTCTGGCCGCGATTTATCATGGAGTAAAATATCTGTCACTTCTTGGGCTGCATAGGGGCAGCCGAGTAACATCGCCTGACGGCTCATAGCCTCTAGTTTGCCTTCGGTTTTTAATAACTTTGCGAGACGGAAGTGTATGGTGAGAGTATCGGGACATTTGATTGCAGCGCCGTTCTCGAGGAGAAAATCACTATTCCTTTCTTCCTGTCCAGGTATCGGTGAAATGATGACAATGGGTAAACCGGAAGCCAGGGCTTCTGAAGTAGTCAGTCCACCTGGTTTTCCAATATAAAGATCCGAAGCAGCCATCCAGAGATTTATTTCATTGGTATATCCCAGAAGGGTAAAAGCATCTTGCTTTTGATGCTGGGCAATTTGCTTTTCCACCCCTAGCTTCATCTCGACGGATTTTCCACAGAGGACAATCGTATGGAGGGGGAAGTTAATCCGACAGAGGGCTGCGATCATAGATGCGATATCCTCATCCTTGAGGCCACTGAGGTTGAGGAGGATAATTCTTTTACCGGGGGGTAAGTTTTTGAGGGTACGTATTATGATTTTATCGTGGGGTTTGCTGAATACCGGATCGATCGGAATGCCGGTGGTGCTAATCCTGTCCAAGGGGATGCCGAGAGCCTCTAGGTGGGCGTGGACCTCGTCTCGGGCGACAAAGTAACGGTGAAAATTCCGTGCAAGCCACATGGCGTGGAGGTCGTAATCTGTAATGACGATCGATAGGTTTGTGTGGAGTGTCCCATTACCAATCAAGTGGGAGATGATACCCGCAGGCATAAAGTGGGTGCAGAGACAGATGTCAGGCTCGAATTGTTTAATAAAATTTACCAAGGGCCTCGTATTGAGCCTGTCAAGCATGAGCCGCATCTTGTCGGTTTTCCATGGTTCATCAGTCTGTTTATACCACCAGCCGAGGAAATCAGGAGCCTTCTCGACGAGTTGCGCGTAAAGTTTCGAGTAAAAATCCCGGAAAAGTTTATTCGTGAAATCCAGTGCGTCACAATGCCGGACTGCTGCAACATCCGGTTTCAGGGAGAAAGCTTTTTCGAGGGCTGAACCACAGCGGACATGACCAGTGCCGGCACTGGTGGAAAGGATAAGGACTTTATGTTTCATGGGCATTTCTGTCGAGTGACCCCTCTTATATAGTTCTAAGCACCTGAAAAAAAAATGATTACAATGTGACAAGATGGTGTCATGCCCATGGCGAGAAAAAGGGGGGAACAGGATGTGTTTAGGGTGAAATCAATCTTTATATTATGCATCTGTACGAGAATGTATTTGCAAAAAAAAGGAGGCATGAGATAAAGAGTACAGTTCTTTGGAAAAGTAATTACAAAACATCATAAGCACAGGGAAGGCCGTGGGAGTCGGCTACTGTTGCGCAGCGGTAATAGAGTGACGAATGCTTCAATTAAACCAATCGGTTATGGAACCGGTGAAGGTGCAAGCAGGAGGTTATCAGCTCTTAAGTCCGAATATCTGTCTTATGGATGCTCATTCGTTCCCGACGAGTGTCGGAGGAACGAAAAAACTTTTTCGCAAAAAAAGAGAATGAGGCATAGTAAAGAGTTTTTCCGGAGTAGTCTCCGAATATTTCATATTCGCCTTCTTCAAAAGATTCACACTTGCCCTTCGTAAAAAAACAAGAAAGTGAATCAAAGAATATGAAAACGAATAAAATATTAACGCTGGCAACCGCTTTGCTGGTGTCAGCCCTGTCAGTCAAAGCTCAAGTAACAAGTTTTAGTGATATTAATTATTGGGTAGGAAGCGGAACAAATCAATCCGTTTTAGTGATTGACTGGAAAGATGGTAAAGCCCCTCAAAGCATCGCTTGGGGATACCAATGGAATGGTTCTACTACTAAAGAAAATATGCTTACGGATATCGTTGCTGCTGATACAAAGCTTTATATGAATGCATCCCCTAGCGGTTTTGGTCTAGCCCTTTATGGACTAGGTTATGATGTTAATGGTGGCGGATTTGCAACGACAGCGGGAACATCCTTTGATTTACAGGGAATTGCAATGGGCCCATTCAATGGATATCCTGCGAACTCAACTCAATCCCTAACGAACCTATCAGTCGATGCCATGGATCACTACAAGCAGGGGTGGACTTACAGCGTAAATCCTGCTGATGGTTATTGGACTGACTTGGTAGGTGTGGGTAATCCATTCAGTGGAGGTTTATGGCAACAAGGTTTTGGTTTATCCAGCTCTGTCACTGACGGACAATGGCAGGCCCTTACTTTCGATGTAGGATTTGCGAATTTTTTTGCCGCATTTCCTACCGCAGCTCCCGGGACTTATCCGATTACTGGGACAATTGCTGCGCCTTCCCCAGTGCCTGAACCGAGCACTTATCTCATGATTATTTCAGGTCTATTTGTGCTTACTTATGTCGTGACTCAAAGTCGCAAAAACAAAAAGTCCATTACCCAATAATTATTAATGATTGAAGTGATGAAAGGAACATCATGAAACTCAAGACGGGTTTTACACTGATAGAGTTGCTAGTTTCAGTAGCCATTATTGCAACATTATTTGCGATGAGCCTTCCCGTGTACCGGAAGGTTAAGATTGCTGCATCAGGTCCTATAGCAGCTAATACTTTGAACCAGCTCCGAATAGCCGGCCAAATGTATCAATCTGATAATAATGGTCAATACTGGAAATATGTCGATCCTGTGGCAGGAGGAAATGCTTGGTGGTTTGGTTTTGAAACCTCAGCAAGTGCATCCCTTCCTGAGGGCCAAAGAAGTTATGATGTTAAAGGGGGGACACTCGGAAGATATATTGGTGGGGCGACTAGCGGGGTAGGTGTTGATCCTGCTTATTCCATGTATGGGGGTACATTAAAAGCTAAATTTAAAAATGGTCCGATCGGATATGGATATAATGTACTTTTGGCCAGGAGTGGTTCTGAGCCAAGCATGTTTGGATGGATTGGGTTTGGATCTCCCCAAACAGTGGACTCCATTCAAAATCCTTCACAAGTTGTTGTGTTTTGCACGAGTGCCCAGGTGAATACCTTTCAAGCTCCTGCAAGTACTTCAAATCCCATGATTGAAGAATTTGTTGGAATAGATGAGTACAATCCGACAATACATTATCGTTTCGGGGATAGGGCCATGGCTGTTTTTGCCGATGGGCAAATTGGCTATGTTCCAATCGACCTATCAACTTTGGATAATAAGATGCCGAATGCAAAAATTGGGAAGCTTGCGGCAAAATATCTAGGTTTATAATCTTCATTCAGTAGATTAATTTGATCGAATAACGGCTAATTTAGTTCAATATGCAGGAAACAGGCTTTCACGACTGATGCAGTCCGACAATAGATGATTTGGATCATTGCTATGTCAAAATGATGTTTGTTTTAATGCCTGTTGAGGAAATAATTTTGGAAAAGGATTTCCAGACGATTAGGGCCGCCACTTTTGATTTTCGCTGGACAAGCGGATTTGAACTCCTTCCTATCAAGATTCATGGATTTAATCCTCATTATAGGAGTGGCTTGGTGGGTGGTAAGGTGGGGGAATATAATCTTGATCTTATTTATTGTGAATGAGCTTGGGCGACCTGGGTATTGTCTGATATTGAGGCATTATCACGGGTGTCTATCACTCCAAGAGGAAACAACATCTTTTCTTTGGTCGCAAGTGCAGATAATAATGATTCGATCAGGTTACGCTCACACAACCGTATCAACATTAATCGAGCCCCAGAAATCGCCATGGATCCTGCAGGTTGAACAAGCAGATTCACATAATACTCTGAAGAATCAAAGGTTGAGTATTTTTTTACAATCTTGTCTTTCGAGTCTTCTTTTTTCCTGACGAATGGAAAATTGCGGACGGTTTAAAGGTGTAGCTCCTCACCCCTGTGTAAGGATATAAAGGTTTAGCGACTTTATCGGGCTTGTTTTTTAAGCAAGCGTCCAACCACAAAAGAGCGAATACACAGGATCAGGAAAATCAGGCAGAGGGTGAACATGATGGACATGCTAATGGCAGCCTCCGGGCGTGCGACCTCAGCGGCACTGCTGCCGAGTAGTTTGAAGGCATTGAGAGTCCCCTTGAAAGTGGCGATCATCGAGATCAGAGAGAGGGTAGCTGCTGCGTGCATGACATGTTTGCGTAGGGCATCTTTATATCCCAGTGCCCCTAGGATCATAAATGGGATACCGAAACAGGCAGGGATGAGGGCAGTCATACTTTGCCTTCCTGTGAGAATATAGGAAGCGGCTCCGAGGATAATCATTAAAAATCCGGTGATAAGTGTGATTTTTGGCATAGGGCTCTAATCTAACTTTGGTTTTAACTTCTGCAAGCAAGGAATTTGGGATTCACGCATGCCGAATTGCCTCATAAGTTATGACACCGGGGAGAGGGAAGGTGGGCGGGGTCAAAAAGAACGTTGACTCAAAAGAAATGACACCGGAACAAAGGAGTCATGAAAATGAGTCGGAGCATACAAA
>Ga0163144_10002593_pt1 | contig 41529 bp, 31 predicted proteins | sample OliLak19BULKMAT1_FD_123175 | JGI IMG/M metagenome (GOLD analysis project Ga0163144, IMG submission 123175) | Freshwater microbial mat bacterial communities from Lake Vanda, McMurdo Dry Valleys, Antarctica - Oligotrophic Lake LV.19.BULKMAT1 | ecosystem: Environmental > Aquatic > Freshwater >...
AATCCAAAATCCAAAATCCAAAATCGCCTCAGTCTCCTTCTTTGGTGACTTTGGATTTCACGCCTTTCAAATTTTCCTGCTCGTCGAGCGGGCGGACGATGCGAAATCCGACGAACTTGGCGTCGGTATGCCACCAGATGCTCTGCGGCAGCTGTGGATCCTGGCGGCTCCAGTCTTTCTCAGAGGCGCGGCGCGTGGCGCTACGCAGAGCGGGGGCCTCATCGTCCCACGAACCGCCGCGGGCGGTGTGCGGATACTTGCGATCGACGATCGCATTGACGGGCTGAGCAGACTTCTCCTTCAGCGTGCCGTAAAACTCTTTGGTGTAATAATCGAAGACCCACTCCGACACGTTGCCGTGCATGTCGTGAAGTCCAAACGCATTCGGTTTCTTTGAGCCGATGGGCTGCGGCTTGCCATCCGAATTTCCAGTGAACCACGCGTAATCTTTCAGCAGCGCCGGATCGTCGCCGAAACTGTAAACGGTCTTCGCGCCCGCGCGGCATGCGTATTCCCATTCCGCCTCCGTCGCGAGACGGTACGCCTTGCCGGTTTTTTCGGAGATCCAGCGGCAGTATTCCATCGCCGCGTGGTGCGTCATGCAGATGGCGGGCTGCTTGTCGTGTCCGAGTCCAAACGTCATGTCGGCATAGGGCGGAGTCGGCCGGGTCACCGCGTCGGCCTTCATTTCTGTGTCGGATTGTTTCTTGAGATCGAGGCCTTTTTCTTCCTTCACCTTGATGTCGTGGCTGAAGGCGTAGATGTCAAACTCATCCCAGGTGACTTCGAATTTGCCCATCCAGAACGGCTTGATCTCAACCTCGCGCTGCGGCCCTTCGTCGTCGCCGCGCCCCTTCTCTCCCGCTGGGCTGCCGAGAATGAACGTGCCGCCAGGAATGGGGACCATGTCGAATTTCACGACGGTTCCGGCGATGGGTTCAGTGTAGGGCTTCATCTCTTCGCCGGAGCAGCGCGTGGAAAGCGCTCCAGTCAAAAGAAGCGCCAGGATTAGAATGGGAGTCGTGTTGACGGCCAAAGGATGCTCCTCTCAAGACACAAACCGGACTTATTTCAGGACCTAAGCCCGGCTATATTTACCCGATGTGGCTGGGATGCAAAACCGATTTTCCTGACCGTTTTAATGAATTCAGGGGTAACGTAAGCAGTCCATCGATGTAGACGGCGGGGTTCGGCGTTTCATTCGAAAGATATTCAATCGGGCGAAGATGAAAAGAAACGGGTTCGTAGTTGTCCTGACACTCGCTGCCGTCACGAGCTTCGCCGCCGATGCTGTCGGCACGCTCTCGCGGTTTGAGTTTTCCCAGCCGCATATGGGCACGCGGTTTCGCATTATTCTCTACGCCAAAGATGAGCTGGCCGCGAAGGCGGCTGCGGCGGATGCGTTCGGGCGCATCGAAGCGCTCAATGATATGATGAGCGATTACAAAGCCGACAGCGAGTTGATGAACGTTGTTCACAAGGCGGGCGGTGAGGCCCTGAAAGTCAGCCCCGAATTTTTCGAGATGCTTACGCTGTCAAAAACAGTCTCACAGAAAACGGGCGGCGCGTTCGACGTGACGCTGGGGCCGGTCATCCGGCTGTGGCGGCGCGCGCGGCGGCAGTACGCGCTGCCGGCGCCGGAAGAATTGGCGAAGGCCCGCGCGCTGGTGGGCTGCGACAAGTTGTTGCTCGATGAGGCCAATCAAACGGTGAAGCTGGCGCGTGAAGGTGTAGTGCTCGATCTGGGCGGAATCGCTAAAGGCTACGCGGCCGATCAGGCCCTCGCGGTGCTGAAAAAACACGGCATCGAAAGCGCGCTCGTTGCCGCCGGTGGCGACGTCTCCGTCAGCAATGCGCCGCCGGGAACAGAAGGCTGGGTGATCGAGATCGCGCCGCTGGAATCGATGGCGGCGGGCGCTGCTATTAAAGGAGCGGCTTCCGCGCCGTCGCTAGTTCTGGCCAACGCGGGAGTCTCCACGGCGGGCGACGCGGAGCAGTTTGTCGAGATCGATGGGACGCGCTATTCGCACATCGTCGATCCGGCGACGGGACTGGGCCTGATCGGACGCAGCCGCGTGACGGTGGTCGCGAAAACAGGCACGGAGTCCGATTGGATGGATACGGCGGTTGCCGTCATGGGGCCCGAGCGCGGCTTGAAGTTGATCGAAGAACAGGACGGCGCTGCCGCGTTGATCGTGATAAAAGAAGGCGACGCCGAAAAGACATTTCAGTCCTCGCGCTGGAAAAACGTGAAGACACAGAATAGGAAATGAAAATGCGAACGATCGCCGCGGCTATTTTTCTGACCTCACTGAAGGCTGCGTCCGTGTTGGCGGGCGAGGCCGATGTTTCCGCGCTGGCTGCCAGCGCGCAGACCGCTTTTCGCGAAGGCAAACGCGATGAAGCCATTGAACTTGCCACGAAAGTGATCGAGGCCGACAAAAAAAATCTGCAGAGTTGGTGGCAGCGCGCTCAGCTTTACGACGCGATGCGGCAGCACGAGAAAGCGATTGCTGATGCCGGTGAGATTCTAAAAGTGGATCCGAAGGCCGCGAAGGTACTGCAATTCCGCGGCTGTGAGTATTTTAAAACGGGGCAACTCAAGGAATCCATCGCGGACTTCGACGCCTACATCGCGCTCGCGCCGGATGCCGAACCGCATCACTGGCAGCGCGGCATTTCGTACTATTACATGGGCGATTACGAGAAAGGCCGCAAGCAGTTTGAGATCCATCAGACGGTCAACGCCAGCGATGTTGAAAACGCGGTCTTTCACTTCATCTGCGTGGCGAAGAAAGACGGCGTGGAAAAAGCGCGCGCGTCGCTCATTAAAATCGATCAGGATTTGCGCGTGCCGATGATGCAGATCTTTGCGTTGTATGCCGGGACAGGAACGGCGGAGCAGGTCCTCGAAGCGGCGCGGAAAGGAACCGTGGACGCGAAGATTCTGAAGGATCGGCTCTTCTACGCGCACCTGTATCTGGGTTTATTTTTTGATGCCAGCGGTGATGACCAGAAAACGCGCGAACACATATTTAAAGCGGCCGGTGACTACGCCCAGGAGCATTACATGGGCGATGTGGCGAAGGTTCACGCGGCGATATTACGGAAGAAGTAACGACACGAGGTCAACAACCTGACTGCACTGATGGCGCGGACATTCCTGTCTGCGGGAGGGATGTGTGGGCCGCGCTGTTGCGTGTCACTGAACGAAATGCTGAGCCGTGGTCGTTGCGCGTCAGGAATGTCTGCCCCACCTCCGCCTGCGGCGTCGGCACGGCTGCCTCCACAGTACTATCTCATTGCTGAATCTGTTCGCCGCTATTCGAACTTGAAACCGTTCTTGGCGTTGGCTTTGACCCAGATGCGGTAGCCATCTTCCAGCTTTGTCATCGAGTAGCCAAAGGCCTGCTGAATGGCTTCCTCTTCTGTTTTTCCTGCTTTGATCGCGCGGATCAGCTGCGGCAATTTCTGGTTGTCGAAATTCCGGTAGAGGAATTCGAGCTTGGTCCAGGCGAAGGCGTAGCCTTCGATATCCATGCCGCTCATGGGGCGGTTCTTCATCTTTTCCCACGTGGGCATGTTGTTCTTGGCGAGTAGCTGCTGGACGTACGTGGCGCGGTCTTTTCGCTCGGGATTGTTTTCGCGCATGTCCGGGTTGTTTTCTTTGTCGTACCAGAATTCGATGAACTGGGCGAGTCCTTCGTGCAGCCAGCGGTTGAGCGGAACGTCTTCCCCGGTCAGTTGCAGGAATGCGTGCGTGCCTTCGTGATGGAGGGTATTGCGCGCCATGCGGTCAGCGCGTTTTTCGTTGTTGAAGCGCTCGGTCATGAAGGGAATGCAAATGTGAACGTCGCGGCCTTCCGCGGCAAAGTATCCGCCGGAAAACGCCGCGCCCGGCGATTTGTCAATTTCACCGGCGAAGCGCTGGAACTGGCCGTAGCGTTCGAAGTAATAGATCGGCATCTTGTTGTTCCACAGCTTATCGCCTTCCTTGTGCCGCAGAACCTGACACAGGCGGTCGTAAAGGCCCTCATTCCATTGGTTCGCGATGATTTTGTGCTTGGGTTCCGGAACGTTGGAGAAGCAGTAAAAATGCTTGGTTTCGATCAAGCGCCATGTTCCACCGATGCTCTTCAGCTCTTCCAGGCGCTTGTCCAGAAATTCCTTCATCTGCGCGGAGGTGCGGGCAGGAGTCTCGCGACGGCTGAACTTTTTCTCAAAGTCCTCATCGTCGTTGGCGCTGGTCATCTCCACGGTCTTGCCGTCTTCGTCAACGCGAATGACACGGACGGTCTTGTCTTTATCTTCCTTTTTGTCCTTGGGCTTTTCGACTTCCTTCAGCGCCACGATCGCCATCATCATACTTTCGGCTTTTGCGCGCAGAGTGGAATCCAGTTTCACGGCCGACGACAATTCTTCTTCCGCTTCGGTGAACAGATGCTTTTTGAAGAACCAGTTTCCGAGATCAAAGCGGCCTGCGGCATCCTTGGGAAGCGTCGCCTGGCGATAACATTGCGTGACTTCTTCAGGTTTCAGCCGGTCGAGCGGCACGAGCTGTTCCGCGCCGCCGCTGGGGCGAAGGGCCACACCGTCTTTGGACATCTTAAGAACGTCGCATGGGGTAGTCTGGCCTGTGGGAAGCCTGACCGTCACTTTTTCACCCGACTGGGCCGAAAAACAAAGCAGGCATGTGACTACTATAAGGAGGGGGCAGGGGGACAAAGTGCGTGTGCGACTGCCGATGCGCGCCGAGTTCATCATAGGAAGAGCTCCACCACAGACAGGATAGACAACCAAAACTGTATTACCTTGGACGAGGCCGGTCAAACTTTTGCGCCTTGAAAATGGCACACTTAAAGAGATTCTTTGCACATGAGCCTAACGCCTCAGGCCCTCGTGAATTATGTCTTGCGCCACATGACTGTGACGACCCATTACTGTTCCCGCCAGCAGCACGAAAACGGGTACGTGATGAAAAGTCGCGTCATCGACGATTACAACTTTATATACGTCACCCGTGGAAAAGTGATTTGGATTATTTCCGAACAAAATCACCCGCTCACTCTAGGCGAGCTCGTCATTGTGCCGCCTGGCATTGAACATCGTGCAGTCGGCATCACGCCAAAGGTCACGCTCGTTTCCGTGCACGTTGAGGCGCGATTGCCTGGCGGTCAGGATGTTTTCCAGTTACTCAGTCCACTGCGGCAGCAATTCATCTCTCCAACCTCCCGTCTGCATAAATACCTTTGCGGCTCGCGCGATGAATGGGATCGGTCGGCGCCGGCCGATGTGCCGTTGTTCCAGCCGGGCTGGGCGCACTTGATCACGCGGGAACTGTTCCGTTCCAACGCGGAGTCCGGCTTGCTTAAATACCGCAGCAGCGACCCGCTCAGTAGTGCCATGCTGGAAGATCTGGACACGCGCCTGCGCGAACCGGTCACGTTAGGCGAGCTGGCGCGGAAATCCGGTTTCTCGGCGCAGCATCTCAACCGTATTTTTCGGAGCACTCTGGGCGTTACGCCGCTTCAATATCGGTCGCGCGTCCGCATGGAACGCGCGGCGGCTTTGTTGAAAGACGGGCGTCTGACCGTCCGCGCCATTGCGCGGGAGGTGGGTTTCGATGACGCCTATTACTTCAGCCGCCTGTTCAAGTGCCACCACGGCCTCAGCCCCAACACGTATCGCCAGACAATCGGTGCGGAATAATCTCGCTCGTTTTTAACGCCAAGGCGCCAAGATCGCCAAGAGAAGAGATTTGGGATTTTTCAACGGTCTTCCTGCCGCAGGGTAGTTAGCAGAGTGAACGGTATTTTTTGGAGATTTGTCGATGCGGATTGTGCCGGCGTTGTTTTTGATGTGTGCTTTCGCTAGTGCCGCGGAACCCGCGATGACGTTTCATGTTGCTCCCGATGGGAATGATGCATGGAGCGGCAAACTCCCGGCGCCCAAAGCGGACAAAGCCGATGGGCCCTTTGCGACTGTGTCTCGCGCGCTGACGGCGGTTCGCGATCAGCGCGCGCTTCAGCCGGGAGCGAAAGCGCCGCTGCTGATTCAGGTGCGTGGTGGAACGTACGCGCTCACTACGGCAATCGTTTTGTTGCCGGAACATTCTGGAACGGCGGACTCGCCCACGATTATCCAAGCCGCGCCGGGGCAGAACGTGCTGCTCAGTGGCGGGACGCAACTCACGGGCTTTAAATTGAATGCGCAAGGGCGTTGGGAACTTCTCATTCCGGAGGTGCAGCGCGGTGAATGGGTGTTTAATCAGCTCTGGGTGAATGGCGAACGCCGCTACCGGCCGCGCATGCCGAAGAAAGGCTATTACACAATCGCCTCCGAGATCGCGCCCTCAAAGCCCGATGCGAAGGGATTCGACCGGATGGTTTTTTCGGGCACGGACATCGATGCGGCGTGGAAGAATTTGGACGATGTCGAAGTTCTCACGTTTCACCATTGGTTCATGTCGCGGCTGCGTGTTGCCTCGATTGATGCGCAAAAACACACGGTTAATTTTACGGGAACCACGTTCAATAAAGAGGCCTGGTCCGCTTTGACCAAGGGCTGGCGTTATCTGGTCGAGAACGTGGGCGACGCGCTCAGCGAGCCGGGCGAATGGTACCTGAATCGCAAAAGCGGCCTGCTGACCTATATTCCCTTGCCGGGAGAAAAACCGGACTCGGCGCTTGTTTTCGCGCCGCGCCTGGAGTCGCTATTGCAATTCAAAGGAGACCTCGCCAAAAAGAAACATGTTCAACATATCCACCTGAAGGGGCTCACGTTTTCGCACACCCATTGGAAGCTGGCGAACGAAGGGTACAGTTTCTGCCAGGCTGAAGGAATTATCGGTGGCGCTGTGAACGCGGTCGGCGCGCGGCAGTGCGTGATCGAAAAATGTGCGATCAGCCAGGTCGGACATTACGCGCTGGAACTGGCGGGGGGCTGCAAAAATAATCGCGTCGAGAACTGCCTGCTGATCGATCTTGGCGCCGGCGGCGTAAAGATCGGCGAGACGGGCCTGCGCGGTGACGAGGAGATGGCCAGTCACAACGTTATTCGCAACAACGTGATTTCGCGCGGCGGGCGTATGCATCCGGCGGGCATCGGCGTGTGGATTGGACACTCGCCGCACAACAGTGTGGATCACAACGAGATTTCCGATTTTTACTACACCGGTATTTCACTGGGCTGGTCGTGGGGCTATGGCAACAGCGGCACGCATCACAACACGATTTCTCACAATCACATCCACAAAATCGGGCAAGGTGTTCTCTCCGACATGGGCGGCATCTACACGCTCGGCGTTTCGCCCGGAACGGTGCTCAGCCACAACGTCATTCACGATGTCGACTCGTTCTCGTATGGCGGCTGGGGGATCTATTTCGACGAGGGCACCACGGATATGCTCGCTGAGAACAATATCTCGTATCGCACGAAATCCAGCGGCTTTCATCAGCACTACGGCAAGAACAACCGGGTGATCAATAATATTTTTGCGTTTGGGCGCGAAGCGCAGCTCATGCGAACGCGGGCCGAGACGCATCTGTCATTCACGGCTGAAAGGAACATTGTTCTGTTGGATGGCGCGCCGCTGCTCGGCAGCAACTGGAGCGGCACGACGGCGAACTACCTGCTGAACAAAAATCTGTATTGGGATGTCAGCGGGGGTGAACTGGAGTTCGATTACAAGAGTTTCAAGGAATGGCAGAAGAGCGGGCAGGACAAGGAATCGATCATCGCCGATCCCCTTTTTGCCGACCCGGCCAAGGGAGATTTCACGCTAAAACCGGGATCGCCAGCGGAAAAAACGGGCTTCAAACCGATCGACGTGTCCACGGTGGGTTCGACCTTAAAGCCCGAGCTCGCGGCGGTTCCCGCGGCCTATCCGGTGAATCTTTTTGAGGTCAAGGCGCCCCAGCGTATCGATGAGAATTTCGAGAGTACGGCCGTGGATGACAAGGCCCAGGGCGCTGAAACCTTTGAGGAGAAGCCAGACGCGTCCATTCGCGTATCCGATGAGGCCGCGGCGTCTGGAAAACGCAGTTTGAAGTTTAAGGACGCAGAGGGACAGAAACAGTCGTTCAGTCCGTTTGTCAATTACGAGCCGCGTTTCAAGGAGGGTGTGATTGAGGGCGCCTTCAGCCTCCGCATGGAAAAAGGGGCGGTGTTTTTTCACGAATGGCGCACGGCGGGCGAGCCGTATCACGCGGGTCCGTCGCTATGGGTGCAGGCGGACGGTGCGGTGCAGGTGAATGGAAAAACACTGCTGACCCTACCGCCTGGACAGTGGTCGACATTCCGGATCGTCTGCGCTCTCGGAAAGAAATCCACGGCCAAATGGGAGCTTGAGGTGACGCTGCCGGGCGCGGCTGAATCAAAAAAATTCAGCAACCTGGACTGTAGCGCGAAATTCAAATCACTGTTCTGGTTCGGCTTTGTCAGCAACGCGACAGCAGCCACGACGTTTTTTGTGGACGATATTTCATTAAAGGCTCCATAAAACGCTCGATATATATATACGATTTCTAAAAGGGCTGGAGTGTGTACATGACGTGGTCGAAACGAAACAGACATTTCATAAAGTACCAAAGTTAAATCAAAAGCCGTCCTTTCGCTCCATTTGGCGGCCACATCCAGAAATTTTTTCGTTGGTCTGGTTATCGCTTAACTCCCAAAAGGAGATTGTGTCAGTCGTATCCTCCGGCTTGTTGGCCGGTCAATGCTCCGGCACAGGCCGGTAACTCTAGGGAGATTCCAATCATGATGAAACGAATACTGGTTGTCGCCATCGCTGCGCTTTCAATGGGGGCCATGGCCGACAACGATGAGGACAACAACAAGGCGTCGCTGGAGGAGGACGATCAGGCTCCCGTCAATGTGGAATTCAAAAAGGATAAAGCTGCGGATAAGCCAGCGGCGGCGGCACACGCGCGCGCGAGTTCCACTGGAGCGTCCGTGTCTACCGACCGCTCTAATGTGCACGTGGACAAGGCCGGAGATAAACCCGCTATCTCGTCCCACTCGCGACACAACGCATCCGAGGTCCGTTCTTCCGATGCACGCGACTTTTCGAACGGTTCTCGTGACCGCAACTTTTCGAACGATTCCCGCGAGTTCTCGAACGACTCCCCCGAGTTCTCCAACGACTCCCGCGAAATACCGGTGCGCTATGAACGAAGTGTTCAGGATGTCCGGTACTCCGGCGATTCATACGAAGCGGTCAATCGCTATAGCTCGACCAAGCCCGCGGCGGCCTTCCGTCTTGAACAGGAAGAAAACCGAAGGTGGACCAGTGACGATTGCGAGTGCCGCTAAGCGTAGTTATCACACACGTGTCTTAAGAAGTCTGGGCGATTATTGCCCAGACTTTTTCATTAATACGAACCGGCCATGTCCAAAACTTTCAATCCTCGAGTCCCGCTTTCACTCCCAATTTTTCAGCAGGCTCGCGAGAAGTCGGACTCCGAAGCCGGTGGGTCCTGGAGTGAAAGGTGCTTTTTCTTTTTCCGTCTCCGCAGCGCCGGCAATGTCCACATGAGCCCAGGGAATTTTGGCATCGACGAAATAGCTGAGGAACGCGGCGCCCTGGATGGGGTGGGCGTCGCGGGTGGGTGCGCTATTCCAGAGGTCGGCGTGCTTGGCTTTCATCATGTCGCGGTAATCGTCATTGAGCGGCAGGCGCCATAGGCGTTCGCCGGAATCTATCGACGCGCGTTCGAGGCGCTCGCGCAATTTTTCGTCCTCGCACCAATATCCGGCGCAGAAGCCGCCGAGCGCAACGACCACGCCGCCAGTCAACGTCGCCAAATCGATCACCGCATCCGGCTTGAACGTTTTGCAGCCGTAAAGCAGGCCGTCAGCGAGGACCAGCCGGCCCTCGGCGTCGGTATTGGTGATCTCGACAGAGACATTGTTGGGATAAGTAATGATATCATCAACGCGGTAGGCGGAATTGGAGATGGAATTCTCCGCGGTCGGCAGCAACGCAATCACGCGGCATTTTGGTTTCAGCAGACTGACGGCGCGCATCGCGCCGAGCACGGCCATGCCGCCGCATTTGTCATATTTCATTCCACGCATGCCTTCGCGCGGCTTGATGGATAGACCGCCGGTGTCGTAGCAGATGGTTTTTCCGACGAGCAGCACGGTGCCTTTGCTCTTACCCTTGGGCTGGTAGTCGAGCTGAATCATACAGGGGGGAGACTCGGAGGCTTTGCCGACGTTGATGAGGCCGACCATTTTTTTAGTCCGTAACGCCGCGCCCTGGATGGCGCTGAACCTCAAATTTTTCATGCGGCGCGCCAAAGCCCGGGCTTGATTAAGGATAAACGTGGTGGTGGCGACGTTGGGCGGGGTCGCCGCCAGATAGCGGGCGAAATTGGTGGATTCGGCCAGATCGAGTCCCGCTGAAACACCCGCTGAAAATTCGGCCGCATCGGAGTAAATCGACAATTCCCGAACGCCGGGCTTGGAGGCTTTGAATTCGCTGAAGCTGAAGGCGCCGAGGCCCAGGCCTTCCCCGAATGCGCGTCCGGCCAGTGGCGCGGCGCAGCGTTTCTGGAGTTCGGCGTTTACAAAAAGGCGAACGGTGGCGATACCCATTTTATGAAGCGCTTTGACGGCGCCGCCGCCGGCGCGGCGCAATGTATCGGGGTTTAATTCCGCGGCCTCGTTTAGGCCAACAAGCAGAATGCGCTCGCCGGAAGAGGCGATGACGGAAGTCACTTCAGCGGTGTCGGCCTTGCAATCGAAGCCCGTTCTGGCGCGCGAAAGGCAGCGGCCATTGGCGCGGTCGAACGCGAGGTCGCTACGTTCAAGATTGCGGTCTTTGAAGATAAAACAGAGGGATGCCTCGGGCTTTTTAAAACTCGTTTGTGACGTGCGAAGTGAGTAGTACACGCAGGTGTCGCCTCCAAAGTTTTGACCGTTATACAAGATTGAGGCCATCTAAAAATTCATCAATCAGTGTTTCTTTTGCGTTTTTCGCTTGAAAGCGGCTTCAGAGATTATATAAAGTCTATGGGATTAGTAGGAAATTCGCATGAAGGTCTCACAGAAAACAGAATACGCCCTGCGAGCGATGTTGGAGTTGTCGCTGCGTTCGGATCGCACCTTATCCGTGCGCACGGCGGACATCGCCAAGAACCAGCATATCCCTGAGAAATTTCTGGAACTGATTCTGGTGGAATTGCGACGCGCCGGATTGATTCATAGCCAGCGGGGGCCTGTGGGCGGACACCGCCTGGCGCGCGAGCCCAAGGATGTGTCGGTTGGGCAAATCTGGCGGGCGGTGGACGGGTCGCTGCTGGAGCGCCCGATGCAAGATGTGCCAAAAACCTACGCGGATCCCTTTCGCGGCGTGTGGGATGAAGTGGATTCGGCTGTGGCGAAAGTGGTCAACGAGGTGTCGCTTGCGGATATCCGCAAGCGCGCGGAAGCACGGCGCGGGGTGCCGGATTACAGCATCTAAAATTCACGCCCAGACTCGAAGAACTCCAAGAACAGCGGAGAGTGAAAGATTTTAAAGATTGAAATTTTGGAAACGTGCGGGAAGTTGAACGACTTGCAGGGAGTCTTTTGGTCTTGGTGGTGGAAAGTAGCCCCTAATTGAGGAGGAGTTGAAAAATGGCTCGTATCTATAATGACAATTCGCTGAGCATCGGCAACACCCCGCTGGTCAAACTCAACCGGGTGACCCAGGGCCTTGAGGCCACTATTCTCGCCAAGATCGAAGGCCGCAATCCGGCTTATTCGGTGAAGTGCCGCATCGGTGCCGCGATGATCTGGGCCGCTGAGCGCGATGGAAAATTGAAGCAGGGTTCGCGCGATGTCACGGTCGTCGAGCCGACCTCGGGAAACACAGGAATCGCGCTGGCCTACGTGTGTGCCGCGCGCGGATACCCGCTGATCCTGACGATGCCGGAGACGATGTCGCTGGAACGCCGCCGCATGCTCCGGGCGTTTGGCGCGGAATTGGTTCTCACGGAAGGCGCCAAGGGCATGACGGGCGCGATCGCCAAAGCCGAAGAAATCGTCAATAGCGATCCCACGAAGTATTTCATGCCGCAGCAGTTCAAGAATCCGGCGAATCCCGAAATTCACTTCAAAACGACGGGTCCGGAAATCTGGAACGACACCGATGGCGCGGTGGATATCTTCGTTTCGGGCATCGGCACCGGCGGAACGATCACTGGCGTCTCCCGCTACATCAAGGGCGAGAAGAAAAAGGCTGGATTCAAGGCTATTGCGGTTGAGCCGATTCATTCACCGATTTTGACGCAGATCAAAGCAGGCGAAGCACCCAAGCCGGGGCCGCACAAGATTCAAGGAATCGGCGCGGGATTCAAACCGGATGTTCTGGATCTGAACCAGGTCGACGAAATCGTGACGGTAAGCAACGATGAGTCCGTTGAGATGGCCAAGCGCCTGCATAAAGAAGAGGGCATCACGTGCGGAATTTCCTGCGGCGCAGCGGTCGCGGCAGCCATCAAGGTGGCGCAGAAGCCGGAAAACAAAGGCAAATTAATCGTGACCGTGCTGCCCGATTTCGGTGAACGCTACCTCTCCAGCATTTTGTTCCAGGACATCCCAGCCTAAAAAGTCAGAATCCATTCTAGCGGGACGATTTTCGTCCCGCTTTTTTAGACGCCTAATCCCTAGTTATTTGATAGGGATGCAGGGGGACTTGAATGAAGCAATCCGATTTTTTAAAACGCGGTTTGGCTGCGCTGACTCTGCTGGCGCTTGTGGGATGCGGTTCGACATCGACCACGCCAGCATCGGTCGCTGGGGCGGCATCGGCCAAAGGCCCGCCGGCAGTTCGGCTGGGGTATTTCGCGAACCTGACGCACGCGCAAGCGCTGGTGGGAACGTCCCAGGGGCAATTTCAGAAGGCGCTAGGAAGCGTGCCGCTGAAAACCACGGTATTCAATGCCGGCCCGTCCGTGGTCGAGGCTTTTTTCGCGAACGAATTGGATCTGTCGTATATTGGGCCGAGCCCGGCGCTGAACGCGTTTTTTAAGAGCAAAGGCGCGGCGGTTCGCGTCATCAGCGGGGGCGCGGCGAATGGCGTGGTCATCGTCGCGCGCAAGGAATCCGGCGTGAAGACGTTGCAGGATCTGAAAGGTAAAAAGATCGCGACGCCGCAGTATGGCAACACGCAGGATGTTTCGGCGCGGCATTTCGTTTTGAACGAACTGAAGCTGACTTTAAAAGAGGCCGGCGGCACGACTGAAATTCAGAATATCGCCAACGCCGAACAGCTCGGACTTTTCAAATCCGGGCAATTGGATGTCGTCTGGGCACCGGAGCCGTGGGGCGCGCGATTGGTGCATGAAGGCGGCGGCGTGATCATTGACGAGGAAAAAAATCAGTGGCCCGACAAGAAATTTTCGACCACGCTGCTGCTGGTATCGAAAAAATTTCTGGATCAGCATCCCGATGTGGTTGAAGCGTTTCTAAAAGCGCACGTGGAGGTGACGGCGTGGGTGGAAGGCAATCGCGAGAAAGCCGCGGAGGTCGTTAATGCGGAATTGCAGAAGCTGACGGGGAAGGCGTTGAAGAAAGAAGTGCTGCTCGACGCGTTTTCGCGCATCGAATTCACGACCGATCCGCTGGAAAGTTCAATCGCTCGCTTCGCGCAGTGGTCGGTGGACTTGAAGATCACCACGGGAAAGCCCGATATTACGGGGCTGATCGATCTGAAATTGCTGGAGAAGCTGAAGAAGTAGTGTCGCGCAGGCTTTCAGCCTGCGAGTGTTTCGTTGAACAGTGATACTCGCAGGCTAGAAGCCTGCGCGTCGAATAACGAGGCAAAGAAATGATTGCTGAAGTCCAGACCGGTACGAACCGGACGGCGAAGGTGAGCATCAAAGGCGTTTCCAAGCACTTCGCGACTGGCGACGGGAAGGCGAGCAAACGTTTTTTTGCGTTGAAGGACGTGGATCTCGAAGTCAGCGACGGCGAGTTCGTCACGCTGGTCGGGCCGAGCGGCTGCGGCAAATCGACGCTGCTCAATATCATCGCGGGATTTGAAAAGCCGGATGCGGGCGATGTGTATTTCGAAGGCCGCCCCGTTGTCGCGGCCGGGCCCGACCGTTTGGTGCTCTTCCAGGATCACGGGCTTTTTCCGTGGCTGAATGTGCAGCAGAATGTGGAATTCGGTCTGCGCGTGCTGGGCCTGCCAAAGAAAGAGCGCCGCGAGCGCGCCATGGAATACCTGAAGATGGTTCATCTTCAGAAATTTCGCCACAGCTACCCGTTTCAACTCTCCGGCGGCATGAAGCAGCGCACCGCGATCGCTCGCGCGCTGGCGGTGCATCCGCATATGCTTTTAATGGATGAGCCTTTTGGCGCGCTGGATCCGCGCACGCGCGACATCATGCACATGGAACTTCAGAGCCTCTGGATGCAGACGAAGAAGACGATTATTTTCGTCACGCATTCGGTTGAAGAAGCCGTGCGCCTCGCCGACCGGGTTGTGATCATGGCCAGCCAGCCGGGCCGCATCCGGAAAATTCTCAAGGTGCCGCTCAGCCATCCGCGCGATTTTCTGGACCCGTCGCTGGCTGAATTGCGCACGACCATTCTGGCGGAACTGGAAGACGAATTGAACAAACTCGTGCAGCGCGAAGGCGACGAAGACTGGCACCTCGATGAGAAGTCCATCAGCGCCCGCGCGCGGCGCGCGCCGGAGATCGATGGCGGCGAAGGGATCTGAGGATGGACGAGGAGCGAAGTACGGTGCGAAGAATGGGGCGGGTGAGAAACGGATATGGATGAGATCGCGACATCGGGGGTGGCGGAGCGGCCCGCGAACACGCGCGTTATCGCGCGCGAAGCCGGCGCACAGGGTCCGCCGAAACCGCTGCTTTGGAAAATGATGGCGTCCGCGGTGCTGCTGGTCGCGTTCTGGCTGCTGCTGTGGGAGATTGCGTTCCGAATTTCGGGCAAAGAGGAATACCAGTTTACCCCGCCGCTTCCGGTGCTGAAGACATTGTGGGAAGGCATCCAAGACGGAACATTTCTACGAGGCGTCTGGGCGAGCCTCGGGCGCGTGCTGTATGGCTATGTCATCTCACTGGGGATCGGTATTGTCCTCGGCATGCTGCTGGTCTCGAGCCGTTTTTTTGACTGGCTGCTGGGGCCGCTGGTGCTGGGGGTGCAGTCGCTGCCGAGCATCTGCTGGCTTCCAGTCGCTATTCTTTCATTTGGCCTCGGCGACACCGCGATTCTTTTTGTTGTCATCATGGGATCGGTCGGATCGGTGGCGATCGCGACGCGAGATGGCTTGAGCCAGGTGCCGATTACGTATCAACGCGTGGCGAGCACGTTCGGCGCGAGTTTGCCGCAGCGGCTGCTGTGGGTCTCCATTCCGGCGGCGCTGCCGGCGTTTATCTCCGGATTGAAACAAGGCTGGTCGTTTTCGTGGCGTTCGCTGCTGGCGGGCGAACTGCTATCGAACACGGTGGGTGTGGGAAAACTTCTGACCGAGGCGCGCGATCTGGCGGACTACCCCAAACTTTTTGCGATGATGATCCTGGTCGTGCTGATTAGCGTGCTTGTGGATAAGGTGCTCTTCAGCCGGCTCGAACAGCGCATTCGCGTGCGCTGGGGTCTGGCGGGAAAATAAAACGCCGGGCGCATGCAGTTTTTTAGCGCGGGCGCGCCGTGAGCGCGCTGAGGTTGCGTCCGGAAAAGGTCTGTCCTATACTTTGAGTGGTGGCAGACATCGCCCTTTTTTCGAGTCGAGATTGAATGCTAAGACCTTTCTGCAGATGTAAAATTCATCAGGCAACGGTAACGGACGCGAACGTCGAGTACGTGGGATCGATGACGATTCCCGAAGACATCATGGCGCGCCTGGACGTCCGTGAAGGCGAACAGGTTGAGGTCGCCAACATCAACAACGGCGAGCGCTGGACGACGTACGCGATCACGGGAAAGAAGGCCGGCCACTACGCGTTGAATGGCGCCGCGGCGCACCTCGGCAAGATTGGCGACCGTATTATCATCATGATTTTTGCTTACCTGGACGAGAAGGAAGTGGCCGCTCACCGGATGAAAATTGTTTTTCTGGACGCTCAGAACAAAATCGCAAAAATGCAGGATTGACGTGCCTGAGTGTTGGCGTTCGTGTCTGCAAAAACTCAACCGCTGAACACGAATCAGAAACTGTTGAATGCATCCGCAACTCATCTCGCTTCCTGTTTATATTCTCGCGCTGCTCGGCGGCGCCATCCTGGGTGTCTCCCTGGCTGGAAATACGCGGCTGAAATGGATCGCGCTGGCGGGGATTGGCGGGGCTCTTCTCGGATTTGGAATCAGCTATAGCCAGCCGTGGGGACATCAAGATCTGCCCGTGCAGAGTTACGGCACGCTGATGCTGATCGGATTCATGGTCGGTGTTTACACATCGGCGCGGCGCGCGCCGCTTTTGGGTGTCGATAAAAAGCACTGCGTCGATATCGGCGTCTACGGCGTCGCCATCGGGCTGGCCGGGGCGCGCGTCCTGCATATTGTTTCGAACTGGCCGGAGTTCACGCCATTCATTGAGACCGGATTCAGCACGGAACGCATCGTCAAAATGTTTAAATTGTGGGAGGCGGGGCTGGATTTTTTCGGCACGTTTATCACGGTTATCCCATTCACTTATTTGTACTGCGTGCAGTTTAAAATTCCGGCGCTGCCGTTTGTGGATATGTCCTGTTCCAGCCTTATTTTCGGACAGGCATTCGGGCGCATCGGGTGTTTCCTCTATGGATGCTGCTACGGAAAACGGTGCAGCCTGCCGTGGGGCGTGAGGTTTCCCGAGGGCGCGCCGGTTTACGAACACCAGTTTCGGCTGGGCGATATCGGCGCGAACGCACTGAGTTCGCTTTCGGTTCATCCCACGCAGATTTACGCGTCGATCGCGTGTTTGTTAACGGCCTGTTTTCTCTACGCCTATTGGCCGCGCAGGCCCTACGACGGATTTATGCTGGCGCTGATGATGATCATGACGGGCAGTATGCGCTTTTTTGAAGAGCTGCTGCGCGATGATGTTCCTCCGGCGTTTAGCGCCGTGCCGTGGCTCACCCCGGCTCATTATTTTGCGCTGGCGGTTGTGAGCGGCGGCATCGGCTTGATGCTTTTTTTCAGACGGCGGCGGACGCTTTTCAAACCGCCAGAAAAAGGTCGGGCTTTGCACGCCGCAGCGAGTTGAACTCCATGGCGCTAGACGCGCAACGAACGTTCTCTGAACACGCACATTAGACGTTGGGAGGCTTGATGCAGTACGGTAATTACGGTGTGATTCGCCTTCGCCCCGCTCGGCTGATGGGGCTGAAGAGCCCCATCTACTGTGCGCTGTTTTTTATTGCGGCGATGGCGAGCGCGGCGGATGACGTTCCGGCGGCAGGCGCGCCGTACGCGCTTCCCGACGGGCCGGCTCGCGCAGGCTGGAATTTTTACATTCAAAATGATTTTGCGGCCGCGGAGAAATCATTCAACGACGCCTTGCAGGCGCAGCCGAGAGACTTAACGCTGCTGGAGGGCTTGCGCGGTTGTCACATTGCCAACGGACTTTATACGAAGGCGCAGGCGGTGAATCTGCGGATGGTCGAGGCCTCGGCGGACCAGATCCTATGCGGCATTTTCGCGTCGCGGGTCATGGACGCGATGCCGTTCGTCGATAGCCGCGCGCAGGTCATCGCGGCGTTTACGCGCATCGCGGCGCACGCGTCGCCGGGTGTTGCGGCGCTGTTGAAGGACCATCTGGCGACGCTTTACTACCGCATGAACAAGACCGACGAGGCAAAAAAGTCGCTGGAGAACTTGGGCTATGTCGACAAATGGCTTTATGTCGCCGGGCCGTTTGGCGGCAAAGACAAAAACAACGTTATCGAAAAACGCTACGCGCCAGAGCAGCCTCTTAAAACGCTCGCGTTCAGCGATGAAGAGGGCGGCATCATTCAGGTGCACAAAGAGGTAAACGTGCCGCACCGAGAACTGAATCTGGATTCTCTTTTTCCGGGCGCGCGCGGCGTTTTTTATGCGTTCACCAATTTGGAAAGCGAATCGGATCAGGACGTGGTGCTCGGCGTTTCGGCGGCGCTGCCGTACCGCGTGTTTCTGCGCGGGCTGCCGGTGCTGGTGGAACCCGAAGACGATGATCCGCGCCGTGCGAGCGGGGAGTTGATCCGCGCGCGATTGGTGAAAGGGTCGAACCCGCTGCTATTTAAGGCGTCGTCCGCGGCATCGGTGGTCGTACGCATTCTCGGGAGCGATTTCGGGCCGGTGAAAGGCGTGAAGGTGAAAGGCGGCGAACAGGTGTTTGGCTCGCACGCGGTGACGCCGGTGCGGGGCTATGTGTTCTCCGAGAAAACGAACGGTTTGATTGCTGATTACTTCGTCAACCGCTTCAAGAAGAACGACGAAAAGGCGACCGGAAAAGGAGCGCTGAAACGCACGGCGGATTTCGCGGCGATGACGGTGCCGGAGGCGATCTGGTACGAACTGGCGCTGCAGCGCGAGAACGATGTGGCGGCGCGCGCGATCGTGGCGCGGCGGCTGGCGTTGTTTGGGGATTCGGCGGGAATACTGGATGTCAGCGCGTCGATTCTGGCCTCGACGGGGACACTGCTGGGAAATACCGAGGCGCGCGAACAGGAAGAGTCGCGCGCGCTGCGGGAGAAGGCGCTGAAAAAAGTGCCAACCAGCCACCAGCATCTGCTGGCGCTGCATCATTTTTTTGACAAGAACGAACTGCCCGATCAGGCGTTTGAAAAGATCAAGGCGTGCGCGGAAGCACATCCGGAATCGGCGCTGGCGCAAGCGGAACTGGGCGGCGCCTACCAGCGCAAAAAGTTCAGCGTGGAAGCGGAACTGTGTTTTGAGAAAGCCGCGGCTCTCGACGCGGCGTACCTGTCCCGGCTGATCGGTTTCCAAGAGGCGTTCGGCAATCGCACGCGCGCGGATGAGCTGCGGGCCAGGCAAAGTGAGTTGGGGCAGTTTGATTTTGGCACTCAGTTCCATTTGGCGCTGCGGCGCGGAGAGTTGGAACGCGCGGAGAAATTGCTCGAGGAACAGGAAAAAGCATTCTCCGACCGAAAGGATGATTTTTCGCGGGACCGCGTGAAACTGTTAATCGAAAAGGGCGAACTGAAGGATGCGCTGAAGCTGCAGAAAAAGCTGTATGAATCGCAGACGCGATTTCGCGGAAACAAGCGCCTGGTTCTGGTGTCACTTGTTGAACTTTTATTACGCATGGACAAGAGCGATGAGGCGCGGACGCTGCTGCAGAGTTATTTAAAGGAGCACAGCGGCGACATTGAGTTGCGCCAGAAGCTGGCGGATCTGGAGGGCAGCGCCACGCCCCGCTGGTGGGAGCCCTATGACGTGAAGGTGCCGCAGATCGACACGTCGAAGTTCACCGCGGAAAAATACCCGGCGGCCAATCACGCGTGGATAGTCGACTTCATGGTGACGCGTGTGCAGCCGGATTTGTCGAGCGAGTCTTACGTTCATATAGCGCAAAAAGTGTTGAACCTGCAGGGCATCAACGACCTGTCGGAACTGCTGGTGCGGGCGCAGCGGCAGGAGATGGTTTACGTGCGCACGCTGAACCCCGACGGCACGGCGTTTCAGCCGCAGAACGTGCATGACTTCAATCTGGCGCAGTCGGCGAGCCTCTATAAGGTGGCGCCGGGGTCGATTCTGGAACACGCGTACACGATGGCGTCTCCCGGCGATGAGGACGAGCCGTTCTTCAACATGGGATTTAATTTCAACGCGGTCGATTCGCCGCGCGCCGTGTCGCGCTGGGTGCTGATGATTCCGGATGCCGTAAAGGGCAAGCTGAACATTCGTAAAATTCGCGGCGACCTGGTCGAAGAAAAAATTCTGCCGGGGCCAGCCGGGTATACCGTCTACGAATGGACCAATAAGCAGGTTGAAGGCTTGAAGGCGGAGATGCTGATGCCGACCGAGACCGACCAGGAGACCATTCCGCTGGTGCAGGTGGAATCGGCGGAACGGCCCTACCGGGCGAACGGCTGGCTGATGCGGCGCGAGAAGCAATCCATTCCTGCAGAAGCGACCACTGAAGCGCAGAAAATTGTAACGAGCGGGACGTTCGGGGTTCTGGATGATGGCCGAAAATTCGACGCCATCATGAATTGGGTGCGCAGCAATATAAAAAGTGGAAACGACTCCCGGACTCTCAGCGATGTCTGGTTTACGCGCTCGGGGCGCGCGGACCAGATGACGATGCTGGCGCGCGAGATGTCGCTGAGCGTGGGATTGAACGTGCGCATGGCGTACGTGAATGGCAGCTATGCGCCGGGACGCATGTGGCGGAGTAAAAATGCGAAGCGGCAGTGGGAGCCGTCCGAGCTGGCGAACTTTGGCAGCGGCGGCCGCATGCTGGTGCTGGAGCAGCCTGTCGGCGTGGACCGCTGGGCGCAATTTTTCGGACGCACTCCGAAGCATTATTGGCCGCAGGACATCAACGCGGGACAGGCGGGAGCACTGGCGCTGACATTGTCCGATGATGGCGCGCGCATCAAGCGGGTGCGCGGGGAGAGCCTGGGAATCACGGCGTCGGCGGCGCGCATTCGCGTGGCTCTCGATGTGGACGGCACCGGCAACATCAAGGGATCGCTTCAGCTGTATGGAAACGTGGGGGGCAGCTGGCGCGATGCGCTGGCCGATCCGCGGCAGAACACGCAGATCAAGGAATACGTGATTCGTTACGCGTGGCCCAAAAGCCAGATCACCGACATCCAGGTTGCGGGCGTGGAGCAGGCGGAAATGCCGCTGATTTTCTCCTACAGTTGCGTGGTCAAAGGTCTGGCGGCGCCAGCGGATGGCGCCTTGTTTATCAATCCGTTTGTTTCGAAAGTGCGGCTGCTGGATCTGCGCGGTCCTCCGGAACGGCAGCACGACATGCTGATCAAGGAAGAACTGTCGGAACTGGATCACGCGCTGACGTACGTGGCGCCGGAAGGACACGCGTGGGTGGAAGTGCCGGAGGATTTATTTCTCTGCACCGAGTTCGGATTTTATCTGGTGGATTACAATGTTCAGGGGCGCGTCTTGACGTGCACGCGTTCGTACCTGATGCCGCAGATGCGCATCACGCCGGAAAAGTATCCGGCGCTGCTGGATTTTTTGCGGCAGATTTCCGCCAGCGCGACGCAGCGCATTGCGTACGCGCCGATTAAAGACACGAGCGTGGACGGCATCAAGCATGAATTGTTTTCGATGGGCTACGCGGGGAGCGGCGAGAGCGCGAAGAAGAAGGAACAGAAGTAGTTGATTTAACATTAAACAAGACATGGGAGGAGGGGTGACCGGGGGAGCAGAACAATCGCAGACTGACACCGTGCCGCCGAGCTCAATTTGGCGCACCGGCACGCTCATTGTCGCAGGCGTTATTGCGGCGCTCCCGTTTTTCCTGATAAGCGATCCGGTGCAGGCGCGAGTGCTTTCGGTTTGCGGGTTGACTCTGGTTCTGTGGCTGGGGGAACCGATCCCGCTTTACGCGACCACGCTGGTGCTTTGGACGGCGATTGTTGTGCTGTTGGGGCCGCTGGGTGAAGAGTATTCAATGACTGCCGTTTTCCGCTGGGCGGCGGATCCCATACTGGCGCTATTCTTTGGCGGGTTTGCGCTGGGTGTCGCGGGCGAAAAATACGGCATCGATACGTTTATCGCAGGACGAATGGTACTGTATGCGCGCGGCAGCCGGGTGCGACTGCTGACCAACCTGATGCTGGGAACGGCGGTGCTGTCGATGTGGATGTCGAACATCGCGGCCGTGGTCATGATACTTGCAGCGCTCTCGCCGATCTTGAAAGCGATGCAACCGGGGGACTCGTTTCGCGTGGCACTGCTGCTGAGCGTCGCGTTCGCGGCGAATCTGGGAGGCATGGCGACCCCGATCGGGACAGGGTCAAATGGGATCGCCATTGGCGCCTTGTCGCAAATACGGCCGATCACGTTTTTGAATTGGATGTATTTCGCGCTGCCGCTCACGATGGGCCTGTTGAGCGTCGCGTTTGTTTTTCTCAAAGTGCGGTATCGCGTGCATGGAAAGCTGGAAATAGAAACGGCCCAAACGAAAGCGCTGAGCAATTCAGGAAAAGTAGTAGTAGCGATTTTTTGCATCGCGGTGTCGGGCTGGCTGAGTGAGCCCGTTCACGGGATTCCGGCCGCGGTCATTTCCCTGGGCGTCAGCGCGCTGTTATTTGGATCGGGCATATTGGGCAAGGACGATCTGGGCAAAGTGGATTGGGGCACGCTGCTGTTGATTTCAGGCGGGCTGACGTTTGGGCAGGTGTTACATACTTCAAAACTCGCGGAGCAGGCGGTGTCTGCGCTGAATTTAACGCAGCTGCACCCGACGTGGGTGCTGCTGATTTTTGTATGCGCGGCGGCGATGTTGGCGTCGGTTGCAAGCAACACGGCGGCAGCCATTCTATTTATTCAGCTCGCGACGGCCGCAGTGCCACCGGAGCTGACAGCCAGCACGACGGTGCTGGTGGCACTGGGTGCGTCGATGGGAATGCCATTCGTGATCAGCACGCCGCCGAATGCGATGGTCTACGGCAAAGGCGGAGTGGGAAGCCTGGACTTGATGATTCCTGGGCTGATTTTAATGACATTGGGGTGCGGAATCCTGGTCTTTACGGGTCCGGCGGTTTTACGTCTGTTCGGGTTCTGAACTTCCATGGTGTGCAGGGGTTCGATTTTTTAAACCTGCCTGTTACACTGACTCTTCGAGATTCGACGCTTACCTGGAGATTGCCGCAGCCGCATGCCCTCTGAACTTCGCAAAGATCCCCTCTCGCAGCGCTGGGTCATCATCGCGTCGGAACGCGCGAAGCGGCCGGGCGATTTTGAAATCGATACCGCGCCGAAGGTGCCGGAATTCGATCCGTTTTCCAGCGGCAACGAAGACAAAACGCCGCCTGAGATTGCCTCTTACCGTAAGGCGGGCACCGCGCCGAATACGCCGGGCTGGCGCGTGCGCGTGGTGCCGAACCGATTTCCGGCGCTGCAGATTGAAGGGTCGCTGAATAAAAAAGGCGAGGGCATCTACGACCGCATGCAGGGCGTTGGGGCGCACGAAGTCATCATTGAAACCCCGCAATGCGTGCGCAGCGTGAGTGAGTTGACGGACGTGCAAGTGCAGGAAATGCTCTTCATGTACCGCGACCGTTTGAACGATCTGCGGCGCGACAAGCGGCTGAAGTACGGAATGATTTTCAAAAATGTGGGTGAGGCGGCAGGCGCGTCTTTGTATCACTCCCACAGCCAGTTGATTGTCACCCCGATCGTGCCGCGCACGATCACGCAGAAGCTTGAAGCGTGCCAGGAATTTTATAATTACCGGGGGCGCTGCCTGGTCTGCGATATGGTGTCGCAGGAAGCGGAAGGCAAGACGCGGGTGGTGACCGATTCGGGATTGTTTCTGGCCTTTGAACCGTATGCGCCGCGGACGCCGTTTGAAACGTGGATCGTGCCGAAGAATCACGAATCGCAATTTGAAGACATGGGGCAGCAGGGCTTCGAGGAGCTCGGATTTTTGCTGAAGCGGACCATTGCGCGGCTTGAGAAAGGGCTGGGCCCGGTGGCGTACAATTACATGCTGTTCACGTCGCCGTTCGACAGCCCGGCTCTGCCTTATTTTCACTGGCACATTGAGATTATTCCACGGCTCACGAAGCAGGCGGGATACGAGTGGGGCACGGGGTTTTACATCAACCCGGTGCAGCCGGAAGACGCCGCGGAATTTTTACGCAGCATTAAGCTGAACGGCAGTTAAAGGTTAAATGTTGAACGTTTAAGTTCTCGTGAATAACAGAAATGCCAGATGACAGCGTGATTGATCGACGTGAATCTATAACGGCTAGGGTGTTACTTTAGGATCCAGCGTTGAATGAACATTGCATTTGCCTCCTCGGAAGTCGTGCCGTACTCGAAGACCGGCGGGCTGGCGGACGTGGCCGGGGCGCTGCCGGCGGAGCTGGAAGCACTGGGACATCGCGTCTCGGTGTTTACTCCTTATTACCGCGCCACGAAGAAGGTGGATCCCAAGGCGCGAGTGATTGCGGAAGGGGTGGTGCCGGTTGGAACTGAGAATGTTCCGTGGAGTCTGCATCAATCTTCCGCACCTCGAAGCGGCGTGAGAACGTACTTCATCGGGTGCGATATGTATTTCGACCGGGATGGTCTATATGGAACAGCGCAGGGCGATTATGAGGACAGCTGCAGCCGCTATGTGCTCTTTTGCAGGGCCACGTTGGCGGCGGCGCAGGCGCTCGGTGAGAGAGTAAATGTGTGGCACTGTCACGATTGGCAAACCGCTTTGATACCTATCTACCTGAAGCATGTACTCGCGGATCATCCATTCCACGCGGGTGCAGCAACGGTGTTTACAATTCATAATCTGGCTTATCAGGGACTTTTCTGGCATTGGGATTGGCCTTTGCTAAACCTCGCCTGGCAACACTTCAATTGGAAGGAAATGGAATTTCACGGCAAGATGAATTTGCTCAAGGGAGCGCTCGTTCACGCGGATATGCTGGCCACGGTGTCGCCCACTTACGCGCAGGAAATCCAGACGCTTGAGTTCGGCTGCGGTCTTGAAGGCGTGCTCGCGGATCGCAGGGACGATCTCGTGGGCATTGTAAATGGCATTGATACGCGCACGTGGAATCCGGCGCAAGATTCTCTGCTGCCGGCGGTTTTTTCGGTGGAAAACCTCGACGGCAAAAGAGCGTGCCGTGACGTTCTGCGCAAGAAGTTGAATCTGCCAGACAACGGGTCGACGGTGGTGGGGATGATCGGGCGTTTGTTTGAGCAAAAAGGGTTTGATCTGGTGGCGCAGTGCATCGAAGAGTTGCTGCGGCGCGATATTCAGCTTGTGATTCTGGGCACGGGCCGCGAGGAATACCACACCTTATTGCAACGTATACAGAAGGCCAATCCGCGGAAAATTGCGGTGGCGTTTGCGTTCGATAATGCGCTGGCGCATCTGATTGAGGCGGGCAGCGATATGTTCCTGATGCCCAGCCGATACGAACCGTGCGGGCTCAACCAGCTTTATTCGCTGGCGTACGGCACGCCGCCGATCGTGCGGAAAGTGGGCGGGCTTGCGGACACCATTGTGGACTCGACCTCGCAGACGGTGGCGGATGGGACCGCCACGGGATTCCAGTTCCGGGAGTATTCCGCGCCGGCGATGATGGATTGCCTGGATCGCGCGCTACGCGTGTTTAAATCCGAGCCGCACAAATGGAAGCAGATTCAACTCAATGGAATGAAACAGGACTGGTCGTGGCGCAAGAGCGCGGAGAAGTATGTGCAATTGTATGAACGCACGGTGAAAAAGAAAGGGTCTAAATACTAGAGTCTGGGAGTCTGGAGTCTAGAGTCTTCTAGGGTCTTGGAGTTTCATCCCAACGGCGGGCAGGCTGGAAGCCTGCGGTACGTTTAAAAAAAGGAACGAAATTATGGCCGGCCGAATTCGTTTTGTATGCCTTCTTCATTCCCATCAGCCTGTTGGCAATTTTGATCACGTGATCGAGGAAGCGTTTAAGCTGAGCTACCTTCCTTACGTCGACGTGTTCGAGCGCTTTCCGCAGGTGCCTTTGACCCATCATTACTCCGGCTGCCTGCTGGAATGGCTGGATCAACATCACCCGGAATATCTGGATCGGCTGGCCAATCACTGCAAAGGCGTTGATACGAACCGCAAAAAATGGGAGATGATCGGTGGCGGTTTTTATGAGCCCATCATGACCATGCTGCCGTCGCGCGACCGCGTCGGGCAAATTAAACGCATGGCGGATTTTATCGAGAAACGCTTCGGCACGCGGCCGCGCAGCTTGTGGCTGCCGGAGCGCGTGTGGGAGCCGGGTCTGGTCAAAGATCTCGCGGACGCGGGCGTGGAATACCTGACGCTGGACGATTCGCATTTCAAAGCGGCGGGACTCGAAGACAATCAATTAGTGGGCAGCTTCGTGACCGAGGACCAGGGGCGCATCCTGAGGGTTTATCCGGCGAGCGAGAAGCTGCGCTACATCATGCCGTACGCGCCGGTGCACGAGTGTATCGACTGGCTGCGCTCGCAGATTCCCGAGAACGGCGAGCGCGTGATCTGCTACGCGGACGACGGTGAAAAATTCGGCGTGTGGCCGAAGACGTACGAGCACGTTTACAACAACGGCTGGCTGCACAATTTCCTCGGCGCACTGGCGCATGCGCAGCATGAAGGCTGGCTGATCTGTTCGACGCTGGCTGACGCCTTCGATGAAGTTGAACCGGTCGGGCAGGTGTGTCTGCCAGAGAACAGCTACCGCGAGATGACCGAGTGGGCGCTGCCGTCGAAGCGTCTGGCGGCGTATGAAAAGGCGAAGCACGAAATACAGCACGATCCGGTGCTGAACAACGATCCGCGCATTCAAGATGTGCTGAGCCTCGTGAAGGGCGGAAATTGGCGCTCCTTTAAGATCAAGTATCCCGAAGGCGGGCGGCTCTACGGCAAGATGATGGAGGTCAGCGCGAAAGTCGCGGAGCTTTCACCGAAGACGAAACTGTGGGAGAAGGCGCATACGCATCTGTACCGCGGACAGTGCAATTGCCCGTACTGGCACGGCGTGTTTGGCGGGATGTATCTGCCGCACCTGCGCAGCGCGCTTTACAGCGAGTTGATCAAGGCGGACAAGCTGGCGGATGAAGCGTCGAACCAGAAAGAGATTTTTTCGACGGTCCAGGATTTTGATTTCGATGGCGAGCCGGAGGTGAAGCTCGGCAATAACCATTTGGCGCTTTACCTGCATCCCAAACGCGGCGGGCATCTGTACGAATTCGATGTGCGCGATATCGACTTTAATGTCGGCGACACGTTCTCGCGGCGCTTCGAAGCGTATCATGAAAAGGTGGCTCGCGCAGTGGTGGGCGACGCGTCGCAGGCGGCGGCGAGCATTCACGACCTGGTTCTGGCCAAACAGCCGGGGCTGGCGGAGCTGCTGAAGTACGACACCTACTTGCGCGAAAGCCTGGTCGATCATTTGACGCTGGAGGCGCTGAATCCCGAAGACATGCTCTCGGGCAATCCGCCGAGCGACCGGGGATTCCGGCAGGGGGAGTATGACGCGGAAGTGCAGCACCTCGACGGCCGCGCACCTCCCGGCGCGAAGAAGAAGGGTGCGAGCGAGAAGCCGGTCGCCGTGGAATTGTCGCGGCGGGCGGGATGGAATGGGACGGAGATCAAGATCACCAAGCGCTTGATCTTGGGAAGCCAGGCGGGGTTCGACGTGGAATACGCGGTGGAGAACCGTGGCGGGTCGAAGGTCAACGCATTCTTTGCGGTGGAAATGAATTACAACCTGCTGGCGGGAGACGCCCACGACAGGTATTATTTTAATCCGAAGAGCGACAACGCGGGCAAGCTGGCGACGATCGCGGATTTTGGAACTCTCTCCAGCGTGGGGCTGAAAGACCACTGGCTGAACGTGGCGCTGACGCTGCGGACGTCGGAACCGGCGCGTGTTATTGTCAGCCCGGTGAAAACAGTGTCGCAGTCCGAAGGCGGATTTGAAGCGGTCTATCAGAGTTCGTGCGTGGTTTTGCAGTGGTCGCTGAAGCTGGACGCGGGGCAGGTGTTTAAGGTGGCGTTGCGACAGGAGACCGGACGTGCCCGAGAGTGACGTGCAAACTCATGCAGCGCCGGGGGCACCGGAAAAGGTGCTGCTGGTCGAGGCGGATGAAGCGCTGGCTCAAGAGCAAGTGACGCTCTTGACCGGCGGCGGTTTTGAAGTTCGCCGCGTGCCTAACTGCAAGCAGGGCCTGGAGCTAATTGCGCGCGAGGCGTTTGACCTGGTGTTGCTGGATTTGGACCGCTCCGGAGAAATCAGCGGCTTGGAAATGTGCAAGCAGATCAAGGCCAATCCAGCGATGGCGTGGATGCCGATCATGTTCTCCACGGCCAAGATCAGCAAAGAAAGTGTTGAAAAAGTATTCCAGACCGGCGGCGATGAATTCATCGGGAAACCGTTTCAGCCGGATGAACTGTTAGTGCGCACGCGGGTGCTGGCGCGCAAGGGCCATGAAGAGCGCTGGCTGGTCGAGCGCGCGCGAAAGCTCGCGGAGAAAATCGCTGAGCGCGATGACGAACTGGATGATTTGCGCCGGTTCGCGCAGGACATTGTGAGCTCGCTGTCATCGGCGCTGCTGGTGCTGGATGCCGAAGAAACCATCCTGTTTGCGAACGCTCCATTTCTAGAAGCGCTGCATGTGGAACGGCGCAATGTCGTGGGCCGAAAGCTGAGCGATTTTATCAATCACGCGGCGACGTCGCAGATGGCCGCGGGCAGTGACGCGGCGCGTGACGCGGGCGCGCTGACACAGGCGATTCGCAATGCGATTCAGTCAGGGCAGCCGTCGCGGCTGCGGCGTATTCGCGGACTCTTGCACGGAACCCCGGACCGCATGTCGGATGTGACGGCGACGGCGATTGATTACGGCGGCGTGCGGCAGGTGTTGGTCGTGGTGGAAGACGTGACCGAGCAGGCGCTGGCTGAAGTGGAAATTGCACGCGAGCGCGCGAAGCTGCATGACGTGGTGAACGCGATGAATGCGTCGCTGTGTCTGATCGATCGCGACCGAAAGATTCTCTGGCAGAACCGCACCTTTGGTTTGTGGTTCGGCGATTCGTTCGGGCAGCCGGGATTGTCTTCGTTTCAGCAGCGTATGAAAATAGATGAGGCACTGCTGGAGCAGGTGTTTGCACGCGGCCAGGTGTTGCAGGCGGCGTGGTCGGTGTTCACGCCGCACGGGCAGCGCCGGCATTTTTCCAACATCATCGCACGCATTAAGGCTCCGGCGGGCAGCGAGGCAAGCCAGGCGCTCATATTGACGCAGGATGTCACGGAACAGGAAACGCGCGTGGAGCAGTTGTCGCTGCTGCGCGAACTCTCGCAGTTCCTGCAGGGCACGCTGGATGCCGAGCGGCTCAATCATGTGATTCTGCTGTGCGTGACGACGGGGCATGCGCTCGGATTCAATCGCGCGTTTCTATTCATCCGCAATCGCGGCAATGCGTCGCTGGATGCGCAGATGGCGGTCGGGCCGGCGAGCCGTGAGGACGCGTTCCGGATCTGGGCCGAGTTGTCATCGCAGGGCCGGACGCTGCACGATTTACTGTTCAGTTTGGACAGCTTGCCCCCGAAGGAATCGATGGCGCTTTATCCGACGATTCGCGGGCTCTCGTATCCGCTGGACGATCCGTCTGAAATCATTCCGCGCACGGCGCTTGAAAAGAAGGAACAAGTTGTGACGGACGCGATGCGCGATCCGCGCGTGTCGTCGAAGTTCCGCGAAATGTTCGGCTGCCAGGAATTTGTTTCGGTGCCGCTGATCGTCAAGGGCAGCGTGGTGGGCGTGATCCTCGCGGACAACCTGTATTCGGGGCGCGCGATCACCGACGACCATGTGAAACTGCTGACGTTGTTTGCGTCGCAGGCGGCGCTGGCGATTGAGAACGCCGAGACGTACATGGAATTGCAGAAGAGTCTGGACCGCCTGCGGGTGGCTCAGAAGGAGATCGTGCACAGCGAAAAGCTGGCGACGATCGGCAAGATGGCCGCTCACGTGGCGCACGAAATTCGCAATCCGTTGTCAACGATAGGCGGGTTTGCGCGCGCGGTGCTGAAGAAACCGGACAACGTCGAGCGCGTGATCAAGAACGCGAAGATCATTTCGGAAGAATCGACGCGGCTTGAGAACATGCTTAAAGGAGTGATGGACTTTTCGAGGCCATCGGCGCCGGTTCCAAAGATCAACGATTTTAATGCGATTGTGGAGAAATCGTTCCGCACACAGTCCGAAATTCTGGCTTCACGAAACATTCATTCCAGTCTGGATCTGGACCGTTCGATTCCAGAGATCAGCTTCGACGAAAATCAGTTGATGCAGGTGTTGCACAACATGTTGCGAAACGCGGCGGACAGCATGCCGCACGGCGGCGCACTGAATTTAAAGACGGGGCGTGAAGGCGATTTTTGTTACGTCATGATTTCCGATTCGGGTTCGGGAATAGCGCCACAGATTCTGGAACGCCTGTTCGATCCGTTTTTCACGACGAAGCCGGACGGCACGGGGCTGGGGTTGGCGGTGAGTAAGAAGATCATCGACGATCACGGCGGCAAAGTGGAAGTGCAGAGCGTGGAAGGGAAGGGGAGTCACTTCCGGATTTACCTGCCTCTGCAGGCGCCGAGCCAGCTTCCGACGGCAGCGGCGACATCGGGAATGTTCGAGAGTGTGATTGCGCCTGTGCCGTTGGCAGGGTCTTGAAAAGTTTTGGGATGAAAAGGGAGCGCGTTAAAAACTTGCGCGGCTGAGGCTGATAAAATATCATTTTTGGGGCCAGGCAACTGGTGTCAAAATTGCAGTTGAGACCTGTTGTGACCGTAGCACATGGTGAACTAAAACTGTACTAATGATCATAAGGAACCGATCAATGGCGAAGCTTCTGGTAGTGGATGACGACAAGAATTTGCGGCTATTGTACGAGCAGGAATTGGAAGAGGAAGGCCACGATGTGACTCTGGCGAGCAGTGGTCCAGAGGCGCTCGATTACCTGAAGGGAAGCCGGCCGGATCTGATAATCCTGGACATCTCGATGCCGGGAATGGACGGGATCGAAGCGCTGGGGAAAATCCTGGCGAAAGACAAGACGATGCCGGTGATCCTGAACACCGCGTATTCCACGTACAAAGACAATTTCATGACGTGGTCGGCGGACGCGTACGTGGTCAAGTCGGGCGATCTGACGGAACTGAAAGCGAAGATCAAAGACGTGCTAAAGACCCGCGGCATGCTGGCTTGATTTAAACTCCGGGCATCCAACGAGAAAAACTCGGAGCCAGGCGATGGAAAGACTGTAGCTCCGAGAACTGCGTGCACCTCGATTTTTTTTTCGTCACCGGGACCTTCGATGCCTAATCATCTCCTCAAAGACACGCTGACCCTGGTACTCTCCGGCGGGCAGGGCGAACGGCTTTATCCACTGACTCGAGATCGTGCAAAACCCGCAGTCCCGTTCGGCGGCATCTACCGAATCGTGGACTTCACGCTGTCGAACTGTTTGAACTCGGAGATTCCGCGCGTCTACGTGCTCACGCAGTACAAGTCGTTCTCGCTGGACCGGCACATCATGCTGGGCTGGAGCAGCCTGTTCAACAATCCGGAATTGGGCCGTTTCATCCACATCCTCCCGCCGCAGCAGCGCACGGGACAGACGTGGTATCTCGGGACGGCCGACGCGATCTATCAGAACATCTACACGCTGGAACGGGAGAAGCCCGAGAACGTGTTGATTTTAGCGGGCGATCACATCTACAAAATGAATTACGCCGAGATGGTGCGCTCACATGTGGAGCGCAAAGCGGATCTGACGATCGCGTGCGTGAACGTGCCGAAGGCGCAGGCCAACCAGCTGGGGATCGCGGTGGTGGACAGCGATCTGCGCATTCAGGGATTCCAGGAAAAGCCGAAGGACAATGCGGCCACGATTCCCGGTGACGACAACCATTGTTTTGCCAGCATGGGAATCTATGTGTTCTCGACCGAATCGCTGGTGCGGCGCGTCTCCGCGGACGCGCGCAAAGAAACCGCGCACGATTTCGGCAAAAACATCATTCCTGAAATGGTGGCTGAAAACGCGCGCGTGTTTGCCTATCCATTTAAGGACGAGAACAAGAAGGACGTAGCGTACTGGCGCGACGTGGGAACCATTGACGGGTACTACGAAGCGAACATGGATTTGACCGAAGTGAATCCGCTTTTTAACCTGTATGATGAAACTTGGCCGATCCGCACCTACCGCGACCAGTTTCCGCCGGCGAAGTTCGTCTTCTCCGAAGCGGCGGGAGAACAGACCTCGCGGCGCGGGCAGGCACTGGACAGCCTGGTTCCCAATGGAGTGATTATTTCGGGCGGCACGGTTGAACACTGTGTGCTCTCTCCACAGGTGCGAATCAACAGCTACAGTCATGTGCAAGATTCGATCCTGATGGAAGGTGTGAGCATCGGAAGGCGCGCAAAAATCCGGCGCGCGATCATCGATAAGGGCGTGCGTATTCCTGAAGGCACGACGATCGGATTCGATCACGACGCCGACCGCGCACGGTTCACCGTGACCGCCAATGGCGTGGTCGTGGTGCCCAAAGAGATGCCGCTGGGCTGACCCCGGCCCGGCAGCCTCTGCCGTGCAAGACGCATCGGCGCTTTAATTGCTTGTTCACTCGCGATGAGATTTGTCCGAGGTGCCCGCGCATGAGAACGAAGAGTCGGGATTTGTCCGACGAGTTGGAGCCTGATACCAGGATGGATAATCGCACCGAATCCGCAGCATCCGAAGGAACCGAGCGCAAAAACAAATCACGGCGGAAAGTCATTGTCGATGTGGGGACTGCCGCAGGGGTGCGCACGGTTGAACAGCGGCTGAGCGAACTGGATGCGTTGCCGTCGCTGGCCGTAGCGCGGCCGGTACTCGAAGGAACGCGCAAGGTGGTGGATCCGATGGCGCCGCCACCGGAGGCGCCGGCGCCGTTCGTGGAGCCGAAGGCATCGGGCCACGTCGACCGCGGTTCGACAATGCCAGAGCATTACGGAATGGACCGCGTGCGCGCGATGCCGCGCGATTCAGAATGGGTTTTTGTGTATTGGGAACTCAAAGGCGGCGCGCTGGACCGGCTGCGTTTTCAGCTTTCGGCCGACATCATCGACAATTCCCGCTGGGTATTGCGCGTGCGAACGCCGGTGCGCGGCGAGGGTCTCAGCGGTGATTTCATGGTGGACATCGATCTGCGCTGCGGCAAATGGTATTTAAAAGTCGCGCCCGGAACGGCGATGATTGTGGATTTGGGATTTGTCGATTCCAACGGCGATTTCGTGCTGGTGGTACACGGCAATGAACTGGCGACGCCGCGGCCAAGCGTCTCGGCGTTCATGGACGAACGCTGGGCGATTCAGCGCGAGGAATTGGAAAAACTGCTGCTTGTCACGGGAGCGGAAACGGCCGGCGAGGCGGCTCCGTCGAGCCTCGGCGGCGTGGCGCGCATCCAGCGCTCGGAACTGCCGCGCGCGATTGGATTGTTCTCAGGACGATTATTGAATCCGCCGAAAGACAACGACTAAGTCGACCACAGAGGACACGGAGGACGGCAACGGCAAGTGTAAGACGTTTTAGATGTACGGGACGTACGACTACGGATATTTCCCGCGTGCGGAATTTTTAGAATGAGAAGATGTCATTCTATCAATAGGATAATAGGGAGAGGTTCATGTCCGAGCCCCACGGTTATTTGTCAATGATGCTTCACGCGCATCTGCCTTACGTGCGCCATCCTGAACACCCGGAATTTCTAGAAGAAGACTGGCTCTATGAGGCCATGTCCGAAACGTACATCCCGTTGCTCGATATGCTGGAAGGTTTTGAACGCGATGGCGTAAATGCGTGTTTCACGATGAGCCTGACGCCGCCGCTGTGCGAGATGCTGGCGGATAAACTTCTGCAAGACCGCTATTACGCGAAGCTGATCAAACTGCAGGAACTGACTGAACTGGAACTAAAACGGACGCACGGTGGAGCGTTCGAAGCGGCGACGCAGATGTACAAAAAACACTTTGCGCGCTGCCGCGATATTTTCGACCGCTGGGGCCGCAATATTGTGCAGGGGTTCCGCCATTTTCAGGACAAAAACTTCATCGAGATCATCACGTGCGGCGCGACGCATGGGTTCCTGCCGCTGATGGCGACGGAGTCGAGCGTGCGCGCACAGATTCAGGTTGCCGCGGCAAACTACCGCAAGCATTTCGGACGCGGACCGCGCGGCATCTGGCTGCCGGAGTGCGCGTACGCGCCGGGCATCGATAAGCATCTGCGCGACGCGGGCATCCAGTTTTTCTTCATGGACACGCACGGCATCGCATTCGGGACGCCGCGGCCGCGCTATGGAAATTTCAGGCCGGTGTTCTGCCCGAGCGGCGTGGCCGCGTTCGCGCGCGACGCGGAGAGCAGCAAGCAGGTGTGGTCGAGCGAGGAAGGGTATCCGGGCGATGTGGATTACCGCGAATTCTACCGGGACCTGGGATACGACGCGGACTATGCGGCGATCAAACCGTATTTGCATAGCGACGGCGTGCGGCGCAATATCGGCATGAAATACCACCGCATCACGGGCAAGGTTGGGTTTGGCGAAAAGCAGCCGTACATTCCCGAGCACGCGACGGAGAAGGCCGCGTCCCACGCGGGAAATTTCATACACAACCGGCAGCATCAGGCCAAGTGGCTGCGCGGCGTGCTGGGCGTTGAGCCGTGCATTGTGGCTCCTTATGACGCGGAGCTATTCGGGCACTGGTGGTTTGAGGGTCCGCAATTTTTAAATTTCCTGATGCGCAAAATGGTGTTCGATCAGAACGATGTACAGCTCACGACGCCGATCCGGTTTCTGGAAAAATTCAACCGGCACCAGGTTCTCGAACCGAGCGCCAGTTCGTGGGGCGACAAGGGCTACTATGAAGTGTGGCTCAACGGTTCGAACGATTGGATCTACCGGCACCTGCACGCGGCGGAGTTGCGTATGCAGGAACTGGCGCAGCGTTTCCCGCATCCCAATGGGTTGCAGGACCGCGCGCTGAAACAGGCGGCGCGTGAACTGTTGCTGGCGCAGTCGAGCGACTGGGCGTTCATCATGACGACGGGCACGATGGTGTCTTACGCGGAGAAGCGCACGCGCGACCATCTGCATCGTTTTAATGGGCTGTACCTGCAGTTGATTGAAGCGCGGCTGGAAGAATCGTGGCTCGGTGATTTGGAGTGGCGGGATAATATTTTCTCTGAGATCGACCACCGGGTTTATGCTCAATAGGTGAGTGGCTAGATGTCAGTAGTTTTGCACACCACCGCCCCTCCCCGCTTAGCGGAGAGGGGAACGGCAACGGCCACCAGAGACAGAGAACGGAATTTCAACGGCTTGACCTTCGTTGGACTTTGACCAACCCTCTTGTAAAACTAAGCGCGTAACATCGAGTCCGAGCCGGGACTATCCGGGTGCGCCGAAATCACGAGGGATATGATGGCTTTTAACTATACTAATTCGGACAGTTTCTGGAGTCGCTATGGAGAGCGCACGATTGCTTTTGTCGTCGGCGTGGGACTGCTCGTCATCCTGGTGATCGGTGGAATCGGATCGTGTGCGACGCTGGTGGCGAACACGGAAGTCGGCATCATCGTCAACAACCTGACCGGAAAAATTTCACTGCTGGAAAATGGCGGCATGGTGATGCACCTGCCGTATGGGTTGAGTTCCGTTTACAAAATCGATAAATCGCAGCGGGTCTTGTCGCTCACCCGGACGCATCCCACGCGGGAACACCCGCTGGGCGAGCACGTGAACATCAAAACCAACGATGGCAGCAATGTCCAGATGGACGTTGAAATTATCTGGCAGATTCAAACCAAGAATGCCGACCAGGCGTATCGCGAGCTGGGACCGGAAGACAACATCGAAGAGATACTGCGCGCCTTGACGCGATCAGAGATCCGCAATCAGTTTGGCGAACTGTCCACGCTGGAGATGGCGGAAGCGCTTCCGCGCAGCGCGAAGCTGAACGCGACGCAGAACCGTCTGCGCGAGCAACTGCAGCCGCTGGGCATCGAGATTGTATCGATCAATGCGCAGCGCTTCACGTTTGACGATGAGTACGACAAGATCATTCGGGAGCGCAAAGAAACGGATCAGATCCTGACCAATCAGAAAGATTACCAGGACGCGGCGAGAGAAGAAGGCAAGCGCATGGTGGCGGAATCCAACCGCGACCGGCAGACGGCGCTGGCGCAATTGCAGGGCGATGTGGATAAATTGCTGCTGATAGCGGAAGGTGAAACCAAGCGCATCCTGACGAAGGCGGAACAGGCGGCCTACCAGCAGGAGCGCGAGGGGGAAATCGCGCTGCAGAATGCAGAACAGGAAGCGATGGCATTAAAGGCGGAAGGCGAGCGCAAAGCCGAGGCGGTTGAAAAACTGTTCGAAGCGTACCAGAGCGGCGGCGAAGGGTTGGTGAAAGAAGCACTGATCCGCCTCTATAGTGGAGTGACGATCAAGGCGCGCCCATTCGCTCCGTCGGAGCGCATCGAGCAGTATCAGCTCCTGCCGCCGGATGCGCCGTCGCGCACTCCCGCTGCGTTTCCAGTACGGGGGAAGTAGCAATGGCTGAGAGCGGGAACAAATCAGGGTATATTGCCGCGGGCCTCGTGGCCCTGCTGGCGTTGCTGGTGATTGGGCTGTGGACCTGCACGGTGAAAGTTGCAGCAGACAAGATTGGCGTGCGCCGCGTGAACACGGGCAAAGGCGTGGAGGAGAGAGATTACGGGCCGGGATATGTGCTGCAAATTCCGGGACTTCACGTCGTTACGCTGTGGGATCCGACGTGGACAAACCTGAAGGAAACGTTGCAGGTGCGCGGCAGCGATCAGTACACGACGACGGTGGACATGTCAGTGGTCTTCCGCATCGAACCGCAGAAGTGCCACGAAGTCGCCAAGAATTTTCCGAATGAAGACCGGGTCGAACAGCGCGTGCGCAATTCGATGAACAAGTTTGCGAATGAAATCCTGGCGCAGATGAGCACCGAAGATTTCTTTGATACCAAAGTGCGCGAAGGAAAAGCTGTCGAAGCGCAGAAGGCGATGGACGACACGCTGCGGCCGATCGGCATTGAAGTGAGGTATGTGCTGCTGCGCAATATTCTTTACGATCCCAAGTTCGAGGCGCAGTTGCTGCGCAAGCAGCTCGCGGGGCAGCAGAAGAGTTTGGAAATGGCGAAGGGCCAGTTGGCCGGCGCACAGACGCAGACTGAGCTGATCCGGCGGAATGCCGAGGCCGAGGTGAAGCAGATCGATGAGAGCAAGCGGCAATCGACGGAAAATTTAAATGCGGACACCGAGCGAAAAATCGCGCAGCTGACGCAGGACGCGAAGCAGAAGGCGGCGACAGTTCTCTCCAAGGCGGAGTCTTCCAAGCGGCAGAAGATCGCGAGATCCGATCTGATCAAAGCGACGGCGACGGCGGCTGGAACGGCGGCGATGAGCCGCGTTTATTCCAAGCCGGGCGCGAACTATTATTTCGCGCGGCAAGCCGTGGAAGGCATGAGGCTGGGCGAGATTGAAGTGAATTCGTCGACGTTCAATCCGCTGGATTCGGAAAAATTGTTGAAAGCGCTGGGACTTGATATGACGGTGAAAACGCCGGCAACTCCATCCGGACAGAATCCGCCCAAACCATGAACTCCGGCGAGCGAGCAAGGCCTGAAGAACGAGGCCGCGACAACACAGCACCTTCCACGCCGGAGGGTTCACTCGAGAATCAGCCGGCGCCGCGAATTCGCGGGCTGACCCAGGACCGTTCCCGGGTAACGGTGTGGATACTGCCGACGGCCACGGAGAACTCCTGGGCCGTGCTGGAGGAATCCGATCCGCAGCGGCTGGTCACGGCGCTGGAGGAAAGTGCGCCGCGGGTTTATTCAATCGATGTGCCTCAGAACGAAGTGAAAGATGCGGTTGAATTCGGGAGTAAGTCCGTGGCGCGGCTGCTGCGTGAGAAAACGCAGGAGCGCTTGTTTCCGCTGATCAGCCGGCTGGTGCTGGGAGGCGCGTGGGTGTTGGTGGCGCTGGCGGGGCTGCGCGTGCCGGGCGTTGCCAAGATGGTTGATGAAGTGCTGCTTTTGGCGGGACTGGGATTTCTGGGCTACACGGTTTTTTTTAATGCCATTCCTTTTTTTGGATGGACGCGATCGCGGAAAAAAGCGAGTGCCGCGTTTCAGCACGCGCAGTGGCGGCATAAGCCGATGCTGGGCCGGCTGGCGGAAGCGCTGAAATACCGCGGTCAGTTGAAGGACGATGAACGCGGAAAAAATCCCGATGCTGAACTGCTGGATGCGAATGCCTACCGCAAGCTGATTGAAGAGAAGGTGGCTACGGTCGAAGAGTTCAGTGCTCTGGGACTGGCTGTTGAGAAGGCACTGAGGATCGGCGACAAACAGGCGCCTCAGAAGATTTCAGAGATTGCGCGCGATTGCGGCATCACGCCTGAGACCGCGATTTTTTATCGCGATCTGGCGGCTGCGGCGGCGGAGATACGGCTGGAACACAATTATAAGATATGACGTTAGACCTGGAAGACGCCGGTTTTGAAATCGGGAATGTGCGGATTTTGAGCGGCCATTTCCAGGCCGAGGGCGAGCCAGGCGCGCGTGTCAGCGGGCTCGATCAGGCCGTCGATCCAGAGGCGTGCGGCGGCGAAACGCGGATCGGTTTGTTCGGTGTAGCTGGCGCGGATGGTTTCGAGCACATTATTTTCTTCAGCGGGCGTGAGACTTTTCCCTGACTTTTTTAGTTGCGCAACTTTGATATCGAGCAGCGTCTTAGCCGCCTGTTCCCCGCCCATCACGGCGTAGCGGGCGCTGGGCCACGCCAGGATCAGGCGCGGATCGAAGGCTTTTCCACAGAGGGCGTAGTGGCCGGCGCCGTAGCTGCCGCCGAGAATGACGGTGAATTTGGGCACCACGGAGTTGCTTACGGCATTGACCATTTTGGCGCCTGAACGGATGATGCCGCTGATCTCGGCTTGGCGCCCGACCATGAACCCGTTGACGTCGTGAAGGAAAATCAGAGGCGTGTGATTCTGATTGCAGTCGAGAATAAAACGCGCGGCTTTGTCGGCGCTTTCGGGATAGATCACGCCGCCGAGCTCGACTGATTTGCCCGGTTCGCGCTGATGTTTTTTCTGATTCGCGACGATGCCGACCGACCAACCGTCGATGCGCGCAAACCCGCAGACTAGCGTTTGGCCGAATTCGGCTTTGTATTCGTCGAAGCTGGCGGCATCGATGAGGCAATCGAGAATATCGCGCACGTCGTATTCGGCGTTGCCTTGCAGGGGCATGCGCGTGTAGAGCTCATGCGGCGTCGCTTTGGGCGGGGCGGCGACATCGCGGCGGAACGGCGCTGAGGGGACGGGCGGCCAGTGTGCGGCGAGGCGGCGCAGGCGGATGATGGCGTCGGCGTCGGTTTTCTCGTGGAAGTCGATGGTTCCGCTGAGCGAGGCGTGAAGCTGCGCGCCGCCGATCTGGTCGCTGCTGAGATCCTGGCCGATCGCGGCTTTCACCAATGAGGGGCCAGCGATGTAGAGGCCGGAACCTTCGGTCATCACGATTTTATCGCACATGACGGGCAGGTACGCGCCGCCCGCGACGCACGATCCCATGATGGCGGCGAGTTGCGGAATGCCGGCGGCGCTGATGCGGGCGTTGTTGCGGAAGATGCGGCCGAAATCGTCTGCGTCGGGAAAGACTTCGTCTTGCAGGGGCAGAAACACGCCGGAGGAATCGACGAGATAGATGAGCGGGAGGCGGTTCTCCATGGCGATGCGTTGGGCGCGCAGCGTTTTCTTGGCGGTCATCGGAAAAAACGCGCCGGCCTTCACGGTCGCGTCGTTGGCGATGAGCATGCAGAGCCGGTCGCTGACGCGCGCGAGGCCGGTGATGACGCCGGCCGATGGCGCGCCGCCCCATTCTTCATACATTTTCCACGCGGCTAATAGGCCTAGTTCGTGGAAAAGCGAGCCTGGATCGCAGAGCGCCGAAATGCGTTCGCGCGCGGTCAGGCGATTTTTTTTATGCTGTTTGTCGATGGCGTCCACACCGCCGCCAATCTGCACGGTTTCGATATCGGCGCGGAGCTGATCGATGAGCGGGGCCCAGGGGCCGCCGACCGCAAGGCGCAGACGCATGTTGCTGTGGCGCTTGGTGTCGCTGGTCATGGACCTGAATGTAGCACTTGGATTATTCTTTAGCCTGAAAAATCTGGCTGACCAAAGAGAAGGGTTTCGCGGAGGCCTCCACCGATCACACTGTTTTCAGCGTGAAAGGGTTGAAAATGGGAATCGCGATTTGCGCCGACGGTTCGGACTTCACCAATCTAAAACGTCTCACTGACGCCGGCGCGCGAATCATTTACGGTCCGCACGCCAATAGCAATAAAGGCACGACCCAGAGCTGGTACGCCTTCCGCGAAAAGTGGGGCGGCGCGGGCGATGGAAATACCGTGATGCTGCCGACGTCGAATGACGGACCCGCCGCGGCAATGCCATCCGGCGGATGGATGAAGCAGCTTAAGGTGTACGGCGCCTTGGTGAATCTTGCGGCCCGGTATGGTCCCGAATTCAATCCGTCCGCGCCGAACGATACGCCGCAACGCTGGTCGGGCGGCGCGTGGTTTATTGGGCCGGACGGCAAGACGCTGGCGCAGATGCCGGTGTCGAATGAGAGTAAAGACAGCCGTGAATTCGTGTTGATTTATAATGTGCCGACGGAGTGATGCAGGGGAGGGGTTTAGTAGGCGGAGATTTTTCCCACCGGCCTGACGGGGCTGAAGAGCCCCGTCTACTTCTGGGGTCGAAGGGACTCGCAGGCTGGAAGCCTGCGCGACTATTACTTTTTCAGCTTGCGCGCGGGCATGCCTTTTAGTTTTCCGAACACAGCGGGCTGGTGCGAATTGCCGTCGTGGACCGGAGACCAGTAGAGCAGTTCGCCCGACGAGCGCACGTGCGAGACATTGAAGCCCCAGTCGGCGACGGACATCGCTGTGCGGTCGAAGCTGCTCAGCGGGATGGCGAATTCGGCGGTCCAGCGGTCCTTGCCGACGTTCGTCTTCGCTTCGTATTTCGGTTCCCAATCTTTATCGGCTTCAGCGGCGCTTTTCATCTCGGCGTCGAGCGTCACGCCTTTGGGATTGATGATGATCTGGTAGTACGGGAAATCGCGCGTGCCCGACGGATCGATGAAGACTTCGATATCGTCGTCGTCCCAGATGCCATCGCCGTCGTGTTCGGTGACGTCGGACTTTAAATTCTTGGTATCGCCTTCCATGCATTCCACGGCGACGAAGAGCGTCTTGTCGTCGTGCATCACGCGCACGGTACACGCCAGCGGCGAGGCTTCGCCATAGGTGCGCTTGAACGCTTCGGATTTGGCGGCGTCTTTCCACGCGGCATCGTCGAGGAGGCCATCGATCTTTGGCGCGGCCTGCGTGAGCTGGGTGACGTTCAGTTCAGGCGGCGCCGATTTCTTATCTTCCGCGGCGAAAAGAAACGACGCGCAGAGTGTGGAGATGATTACAGCAGATTGACCGAGGTTCATTACAGTTGCCTCCTTTATATAGACCAGACGCGAGGATAGCCGGTGCTAGAAAAAATGCAAGTAACATATATGAGACAAAATTAAAGTTGTCAGTTGTTCGTGGTCCGTTGTCCGTTGTTCTGTAATGCGGACGACAACTGACAACTGACAACGGCAAATTGACCTTCCCCACGTCTGGGGGTCTGTGTCGCTTGGGTTGCAAGAAGCTCATTTTTCGAGTCCAAAGTGCCGATCCATGGGTAACCTCTCATGGAGACGTGACTTTTTGCAAACCGAAGA